>Ga0182741_1002431_pt1 | contig 21716 bp, 28 predicted proteins | sample eDN5th37CBELigOP_FD_128874 | JGI IMG/M metagenome (GOLD analysis project Ga0182741, IMG submission 128874) | Enriched Organic Plus compost microbial communities from Emeryville, California, USA - eDNA 5th pass 37_C BE-Lig OP (version 2) (version 2) ... | reverse complement strand
CCGAGAGGTCGTAGTTGTATACATTTTTGTAAAGGAGTTTATCTAGCACCATTTTGCGTCTGTCGAGGAAGGCACATGAAGCACCGTTGGGCGGCGCTGTTTTTCGTGCTCGCCCTGGGCTCGCTCGTGCCGAAAGTCGCGATGGCGCAGGGCGTGCCAAACCCTCCGCCGGCGGCGGAGCGCAGCTCGGGGGTGCAGCTCGGACAGAACTACCCCAACCCATTCAACCCGGCCACGACGATCCCTTTCACCATCGGGGATCCGCCAGGTTGCACGGCCGATGGCGGCCGACAACACAAGGTCACGCTGCGCATCTACAACGTTCTCGCGCAGCTCGTCGCGATCCCGGTGTTGAAGTCTGGTGGTGGGGGCGGAGAGGGCCAACCCGTGGTGAACGTCACCCTGTCGTGTGGCACGTACACCGCGTACTGGGACGGCAAGCAGATGAACACCTCTCAGGAGGTGCCATCCGGGGTGTACATCTACCTGCTGGAGGTGGATGGACGCTCGATAGGGAAGAAGATGATAGTCATGCGATGACGAACGACTTCGTCGTCCGTGCAGGCGCGGCATGGCCCGATCGGGCCATGCCGCGCTCGTCATCTCAGCGCTGTACGCCGCTGTCGGCGGAGTCCCGTTGGCGGATGGCGGGATTCTGCGCGGAGATCCGCTCGATCTCGCGCCAGTCGTCGAGCGCGCGCTTCGGATCCCGCGCCAGCTCGCGCGCCATCTCTTCCAGCTCCTCGGCGCTCACGCCGTGCGTGCGCAGCGTGGCCTCGCGCGCGGAGTCGCGGGCCGCGCTGTCGAGCGCAGGATCGGCCTTGATCCTGCGGAGCTCTCCCATCGTGTGGACGAAGAGCGTGTCGTCGGCGGCGACTGGCTCGGCCGAGCTTCTGCACGCGGCGGGCGCGCCCAGTCCGAGCAACGCGCCCAGCGCGATGATGGCACTCCTGGCTCCGAACATGGTGGGCAAGGGTAGAGCCTCGCTATGGCCGAGTCAACCATGCTGCTTTCCGCTGCCCGGTCTGGCAACCCGGCAGCATTTTGAGCCTGGTCGCTCCCGACATGGCCAGCGAGGCAGCGATGTCTGACTCCATGGCAGAAAAACGCGGTATCGAACTTGCCCGATGGGAAATCGAATACTTCGTATTTATGTAAGCACTTACGCGTATAGTGATAAGGTACTTTATCAGGTCGTGAACAGCGATGATCAACCCCGATAGACTCACCGTCAAGGCCGCCGAGGCGCTCAACGAGGCCTCTTCCATTGCTCGCCGCAATGGCAACCCCCTGGTCTACGATGGTCATCTCCTCCTGGCTCTCCTCGGTCAACAGGAGGGGATCGTCATCCCGCTGCTGCACAAGGTGGGCGCCAACATCTCCGATGTCACGGCGCGCGTGGAGCGCCAGATCGAGCGCTATCCGCGCCAGACTGGTGGTGCGCAGCCCTCGATCTCGCGCGAGCTGAACCAGGTACTCGATGCCGCCGAGGCCGAGGCGCGGAAGCTCAAGGATGAATACGTGTCCACGGAGCACCTTCTCATGGGGCTCGCTTCCGTGCGGGGCACCGAGACGCGTGAGATCCTGGATGCCGTGGGCGCCACGAGCCAGGCGCTCACCGAGGCGCTGCGCAGCGTGCGTGGTGCGCATCGCGTCACCGATCAGAACCCCGAGACCCAGTACCAGGCGCTCGAGCGCTTCACGCGCGACCTCACAGCCGCCGCCCGCTCCGGAAAGCTCGACCCGGTGATCGGCCGCGACGAGGAGATCCGGCGCGTGGTGCAGGTGCTATCGCGGCGGACCAAGAACAACCCGGTGCTCATCGGCGAGCCGGGCGTGGGGAAGACGGCCATCGTCGAGGGACTCGCGCAGCGCATCGTGAACGGCGATGTGCCCGAGAGCCTCAAGGACAAGAGCCTCGTGGCGCTCGACCTGGGCGCTCTGATCGCCGGCGCCAAGTTCCGCGGCGAGTTCGAGGAGCGGCTCAAGGCGGTCCTCAAGGAGATCACCTCCGCCGAGGGACGCTTCGTGGTGTTCATCGACGAGTTGCACACCATCGTGGGCGCCGGCGCCGCGGAGGGTGCCATGGATGCCGGCAACATGCTCAAGCCGATGCTCGCGCGCGGCGAGCTGCGCGTGGTGGGAGCCACCACTCTCGACGAATACCGCAAGCACATCGAGAAGGACGCCGCGCTGGAGCGCCGCTTCCAGCCGGTGTACGTGGGCGAGCCCACGGTGGACGACACCATCGCCATCCTGCGCGGCCTCAAGGAGAAGTACGAGGCGCACCACGGCGTGCGCATTACCGACGGCGCCGTGGTGGCCGCTGCCACGCTCTCCAACCGCTACATCGGCGACCGCTTCCTCCCCGACAAGGCGATAGACCTGGTTGACGAAGCCGCCTCGCGGATCCGCATCGAGATCGACTCGATGCCGCAGGAGATCGACGAGGTGGAGCGCCGCATCACCCAGCTCGAGATCGAGCGCCGCGCGCTGGAGAAGGAGAAGGATCCCGCTTCCATCGAGCGCCGCGAGGGCGTGGAGCGCGAGCTCGCCGAGCTGCGCGAGCGCGCCTCGGGGATGAAAGCGCAGTGGCAGCTCGAGAAGGAGACGCTGACACGCGTGGCCGCCATCACGCAGCAGATCGAGCAGGCGCGCGTGGAGGCGGATCAGGCGCAGCGCTCCGGCGACCTCGGCAAGGCCGCCGAGATCGCGTACGGCCGCATCCCGAAGCTCGAGGAAGAGCGCCGCGCGGCGGAAGCCGAGATGGCCAGCCGGCAGTTGAGCGGCTCGCAGTTCCTGAAGGAGGAGGTGGACGCCGACGACATCGCCGAGATCGTCGCGCGCTGGACGGGCATTCCGGTATCGCGCATGATGGAGGGCGAGCGCGAGCGGCTCACGCGCCTCGAAGACGTGCTGGCCACGCGCGTCATCGGCCAGGAGCAGGCAGTGACCGCAGTGGCGAACGCGGTGCGTCGCTCGCGCGCGGGGTTGCAGGATCCCAACCGCCCGATCGGCTCCTTCATCTTCCTCGGCCCCACCGGCGTGGGGAAGACGGAAACCGCGCGCGCTCTCGCGGAGTTCCTCTTCGACTCCGAGCAGGCGATGGTGCGGATAGACATGTCCGAGTACATGGAGAAGCACGCCGTGGCGCGGCTCATCGGCGCGCCGCCCGGGTACGTGGGCTTCGAGGAAGGCGGCCAGCTCACGGAGGCCATCCGCCGCCGCCCGTACTCGGTGGTGCTCTTCGACGAGATCGAGAAAGCGCACCCGGATGTGTTCAACATCCTTCTGCAGATCCTCGATGACGGTCGGCTCACCGACTCCCGGGGGCGCACGGTGGACTTCCGGAACACGGTCATCATCATGACCTCCAACATCGGCGGCCAGTACATCCTGGATTACGGCACCAGCGACTGGACGCGGGCGGAGCAGAAGGTGATGGACGCGCTCCGGCAGAGCTTCAAGCCGGAGTTCCTCAACCGCGTGGACGACATCATCGTCTTCAACCCGCTGGCGATGGAGCAGATCGGACGGATCGTGGACATCCAGCTCCAGCGCATGGAGCGGCTCCTGGCCGAGCGGAATCTGGCGATAGAGATCACGCCGGAGGCGAAGATGGTGCTGGCGCAGGAGGGCTTCGACCCGGTGTATGGCGCGCGGCCGCTGAAGCGGGCGATCCAGAAGCACATCCAGAACCCGCTCGCCATGGCGGTGCTGGAGGGCCGCTTCCACGACGGCGATCACATCGTCGTCACGCGCGCGGCGGAGGGCGGTCTGCAGTTCGAGAAGGCCGAGTCGGCAGCGGGCGCCGCGGCTGGTGCCGCCGCCGGCGCCGCGTGAGGCGTGAGGCGGAAGACGAACACTGGATGCGCCGCGCGCTCGAGGAGGCGCGCGGCGCGCTCGCGCGCGGCGACGTTCCCGTGGGCGCCGTGATCGTGCGCGACGGCGAGATCCTGGCCACCGCGGCCAACCGCACGGTGGCCGATGGCGACGCCACGGCGCACGCCGAGGTCCTGGCCGTCCGTGAAGCTTCGCGCGCGAGCGGCGAGTGGCGTCTGGGAGGCTGCACCCTCTACGTGACGCTCGAGCCGTGCGCGATGTGCGCCGGCGCTCTCGTGCTGGCGCGCCTGGAGCGGGTGGTCTTCGGCGCGTGGGATGAGAAGGCGGGGATGGCCGGCTCGGTGGAGGATCTGCTGCGGCACCCGCGACTCAATCACCGGCCGCAGGTGAAGGGCGGGATTCTCGAGACGGAGTGCGGCGCTCTCCTCACCGAGTTCTTCGCCGGTCGTCGCGCGAAATCCGTTGACACCCCACCAGTGGCTGGGTAACTTTCGCGGCTGAAGTTGGACGGGTGGCCGAGTGGTTGAAGGCACCGGTCTCGAAAACCGGCATACCGGCAACGGTATCGTGAGTTCGAATCTCACCCCGTCCGTGAGATGCCGGGCGGCGGGGGCAGCAAGAGAACCCTCGGCGTCGGTGCTCTCCGGGACTACCGGAACATTGTATGATCGATAGTCGAAGGCGGGCAGACGCCCGCCTTCGTCGTTTGGATGGGTGGCCGAGTGGCTTAAGGCGCACGCCTGGAAAGCGTACCCCACCATAGGCCAGTTTCGCAGATGTGAAGTAGTGATAAGCAGTTAGAGCAAAACCCTGCTAAGTCCAGAAGTCGGATTTAGCAGGGTTTCTGCATCACCACGTCCCATCCACGTCCCAAACCGCTAGAAGCTCGTATACGTATCGTCCGCTATGTAGAACTCTAGGGTACTGTCGTACCTCACTGGCCCCCCGCCATTGCGAGGCACCCTGTTGGCCTGAGCGATACGGACTCTGGTAAAGACTCTGTTACCCTCGCTGTCGTACCTGTCGAACCCTCCGACGCCAGATACATCCTCCCACAGGTAGACATAGGGGTCTTGCCCGTTCTGGCTTCTGTGGCCCGATGTGAGCGATTGGAGCGTATTCCACTGCGTTTCGTATGGCTCGCTTCCCTTACCCCATCCCCGAAAGATCCACTTCCGTACTCTGCCATCTCTCATCGGCCTCTGGATGATCGGATTCCCTTCGATGCTGGCGGTGATGGTCATCGCTTCCGCTTCCGGATAGTCCACATCCGAAGGGGCAGGGTTTAGCTCGATCTCGCGCATCGTGCCGTCAACGTCGTATCTGATCAGGAAGGGCATCGCTCTAACTCCATACCATGTTACGGCGGGATTGGTACAATGCTTCCGTCATCCCGTCTACTGCGATGCGCCTGATGTCATCGGGGGTGATGTTGCTGGTATTCCCATTGACGTTCAGGGATACGTTGATGGTGGGGCTGTAGGTATTGTTGGCAGTTACGGCCCCTGTGGGGTTGTAGCTGGGCAGGGGGAAGTTGGAGGGCAGGTTAAAGAAGCGGTTTTCCGGCTTCAACAGCGAATCGGTTTGCGCCTTGATGGTGGTGATCGTATCACGCTGCGCTCTTTCGATAGCCGCTAGTCCCTTCACGATTGGGGGAGGGTTGTTATCTGCCCGCTCATCCTTGCCAAAGAGGCCACCAAGGAACGCTCCGACACCGGGCAGGAAGGGGCCAATGCCGGGCACCCAAGAAAAGGCCGTACCGATACCCGCACCTATCGCGGAAGCACTAGGGTTGCCCGATGCGATGGTGCCCACGATGGCGGATGCTCCGGCTTTGAGAGCATCGTTTCTGCGTCGTGCTGCCTCTGCGATGGCCTGCTGTTTGGCTAGCTCTTCATCTAGCTGAGCGTTTATCCTCGCTTGGATTCCTTCCCGCTCATGCTCCAGGTCCACACGTAGAAGCTCGTTCCTACGCTCTGCATCGGTGAGCCGGGTATCTGCGAGAATAGCGTTGCGCTGGATATTCCACATCTGCTCGATCATGGAAAGCTGGATGCGCAGCTTGTCGGCTATGCTCGCTTCCGTGCCAAGTCTCTTTATCGCGGCATCGCCATAGATGCGGGTACGCTCAATGGCATCCTGAGTGAGGATGTCATTGCGTTCCCCTGCCGCATCGTACTTTGACTGGGTGCCTGTTGGGGATGGTGGTGGTGGATTGTTGGAAGGTGGGGGAACGATGTTCCCAAGGGCGTTGGAAACTTCCCCAGCACCAATCAGAATATCATGCAGGTCTAGCTTCCACTGATCTACGGCAAGATTCCACGCATTTTCTCCGGCTCGTAGACCTTCCTTCATCGCTACCCCTACGGCATGGATGTATCCGGGGATCAGTTTGAAGGTGGCCCCTAGTGCTCTGCCCCATGCCACCATTGCGTTAATCGCGTAGGCTAGGGCATCCGACAGCTTGGTGACGATGGGCAGGATTGCGACAAGCACAGGCTGTAGGGCATGGCCTAGCGTGGATGCCGTCTTGGACAAGCTGTTGTTAAGTAATTCCTGTTGCCCCTGTGCGCTCGTTAGGTATCGCTGGTATTCACCGCGCACCTTCGCACCATCCCTGATGGCTGCGTTAAGGATGGCCTGTGCTTTCTGGGCATCGGTAAGCTTACCCGCCGTCGTGCCGATGCTCTTCGCGAATTGCGCGTAGAGCACAGAGGGATTGGCGTTAAACAGCTTATCGGTTCCCTCATCGATGCCAAGGATGGCCTGCTTCACTGCCTGTAACGTCTGGGCAGATGTCAATCCTCTGGCAGCACCGATGTCCAAGAATGCCGCAAGAGCGCTGGACGTTTGCGAGATGTCGCCAGCTTTAGCCGTAAGCTTGGATAGCTCAATGGTAAAGCCGTTGGCTGCCATCGTCGTTAGCTTGAACTGACTCTCTGCCTGCTGCGATATGCTACGTAGGTAATCGAGCGATACCCCCGACAGCTTGGCAGTAGCGGCTAGCTGCCTCTGGCTGGCGTCGTACTCGTTAGCCGTGTCGATGCTCTTCTTTACGGCGGCAGCTACGGCACCGAAGGCAAGCACCTGGGCGAGGCCAACTTCACGCGAGAAGCGCTTCATGCGCTTATCGAAGGTGTCTACCCTCTTCCGCGCATCGTCCATCCCGCGTTTGAAATCTGCTGTCTCCGCAAAGAGTCTGACGCGGAGACTGCCCAGTAACTTGCTCGCCATCTACTTACCTGCCCTGTGCCGTGCTAGTGCCTGATTGGCCCTAGCTTCCAATGCCCTTAGCTCTGCCTCTCGCCCCTCGATCTGATAGAGCGCCATCCAATCGGTTAATTCCGTGGATGACATCTCTCGCAACATGCGGGTACGAGTCATTCCTAGCTCTCGCGCTAGCTCCAATAGGAAGCGCTCTAGGGAGCTAGCGGTTATCCGTTTTTTGCTTCGTCGATGGAGTCAGGCCCCAAGCCGTTGAACTCCATCCCTTCCGATACGATGCGCTCCAATGCTTCATAGCTCTTGTTGGAAAGCGCTTCCTGATCGTCGGCAGTGAAGATGCGGTTACCATCAGCATCGCAGATGAAGAGGATAGCATAAGCGGCTAGGTCCAAAGACTCATCCCGCGCCAGGTTGGCGAGTGCTACCCTGTCACCTGCCGAAAGCCGCGACACGTAAACCGTAGTGCCCCATTCCGGCACCTCCACTGCCTTTACTGGCCTATCCTTCGCAGCGAGGATTACTTCCTTGAGCGAGGCCATTACTCCGCCGTAGTAGCCATCGTGAGAGCACCCGCGCTGACGATGGTGATGGCGTACTTCTTTGCATCACCCATACTGCCATCGATGGGGGAGAACTCGCTCAGGATTCCGCCATCGCTCTTGTAAGCCGGGTTGGCTTCACTCACTGCATCAGCGCTGGCGCGCACTTCCACGGATACCTTTGTACCCAGCTTGGCGAATAGCTCATCAATCGAGCCATCGTCGCTGATGAAGGAAGCGGCAAGCGACCATGTTTTGGCTCCCCCTTCATTGGCTCGCCATCCATCCCCGCCCATCGTCGAAACGTCAACGGTATCCGCACTGGTGGTGAGCGATACATCCGTCATTGCCCCCGATAGGTCGATGTCATCCACCTTCAGGTATGCGTTAGTAAGAGTAAGTGCCATTGTCCATCATCCTTCCTGAACTGTCGTAAGTAGGAGCGTCCAATCTTGGGACACTCGATAAGTCATCATATCCGGGTCTAGTGGGGTATCCTCATCATCGAAGAGGATGTCAATCACTCGCACGTTGCCCTGTTCCCCTCGCCACCTGTGCAATTTGCCGCGTACTTCATCGGCCAAGGTGCGGGCACTGGCGTAGGTAGTGCCCCACACGTCCACCTGCATCCTCACCCGCCATAGGTCGGCACCATCCCCCATCGTATGGACTTGGGTAGCTGACACCTGGAAATACGAGACGCACGGGTAGCTCACGTCTTGGGGCAGGTAGAGCGGATAAACCCTGTTCTCTGCCGATGTGGCTCCGTTGATGCGCGAGAATACGATTGGCGCTGCGTCCATTAGAGCACTCCATCCAGTACCGACCATAGGTAGTCAGCTACTACTTTCTCTGCCTCATCTGCTGTGGCGTCAAAGGCAGGGCGTAGGAATGGCTGGGCTGGACTGTTCTTGGTGCCCTTTTCCACCAAGCCACCATACCATTGCTTTTTGTTGTAGCTGATGTCTGCCGTGGCCTTGCCCTGCTTCGATGTCGTAATCTCAGCATGGATGCCGGAAGCGAGGGCACCTGTATCCTTTGGCGCTAGGCGCTTGGCCTCATCGGCTACGATGTCAGCACCTTTCTGGACTGCTTCGCGCAAGAGGATACCCGTAGCTCTATCGCCAACACGCTTGAGCGCTGCGTCAAGCTGGTCCGCACCCTCTAGGTAGGTAGTGCGAGTCTTTCTAGCCATCTTGCCGCTCCGCGAGGATGGTTAGCTGTTCGCGCTTCCCCTCCGGGTCTGCGATGCTCTGGATGTCATAGAGCACGGAATCGGATACGATGCGCATCGTGGCATCCACGCCATCTAGGTATCGCATCGTGAAGCGGGTAAGCATCGTAGCTGCCTGCCTTCCCGCATTGGCGTAATAGGCTTCGCGGCCTGTCAAATCCTCGCGCGATGCGTAGGCAATGGCGAAGGTGCCCCAAGTAGTGATTGGCTCCCCATACTCGTTCTGCGTCGTAATGGGATGCTCTATCGTTATCAGATGCCTCAGCTTCCCCGGCTTCATGCCCATACCCTATGGGGATAGATGAGAAGCTGAGCGGCCTTGTTCTCGTACAAGGCATCCTCTACCTGAGCCGTGCGATGCTCGTACAGGTCGGCAATCAGCAAGAGCGTTGCGGCCTTGATGGCAAAGGGTATATCGTCCGTGGAGTAGTCCGCGCCGGTTAGGTGCTGGATGTGCTCTTCTATGGCGCATTGGTAGAGCGTCAGGAGAGCATCATCATCGGTGCCGACGATGCGGAGATGTGCCTTTATGTCATCGAGGGAAACGATCATAGCAGTATGGGAAGCCGTGAGACGTGCCCGAACCTGCCGGAGGGTAGGGTATGCGGCCCTTGGTAAAGCAGGCCGGACACGCTCACTAAGGGAGGCGATGCCTAGCCGTCACAGGAAGCGAAACAGCTAGGCATCATGGGAAGGGCTGACCAATTAACGTGATCCGGCGAGGAGCAAACCGGCGGCCAGCCACATCCCAAAAGACTTAGACGCCATCATCCATGATCAGGTGCTTAATGGGGTGAGTACCCGCATCCAGCACCTTTCCATCGGCGCGCGCGAAGCCGATAAACGCGGTCTGGTCGTTATCAGCGTAGCGCTCGCGAAGTACCTGAATCTGAACATCACGCACATCGCGGATCTTGTACTTACTCAGGTCGCCAAACAGGAGCACCTTGGCACTGGCTGCGATCTCATCAAGATCATTGTTCACGATGTACGGCTTGCCGAGGATCGTGGCGGGCATCCCGTTGGCGAGGCCATTAAGCCAAACGCTGTTACCCTCGTCATCCTTGATCTTGGCGACGGCGGCAAGGGTAGTGTCATTGAGCATGAAGGTGGCGTTAGCACGGTAAGCGGCATCCACGCTGAAGTAGAGCGACAGAAGCTCATCAAACGTGATAGCCGAAGCGCTGGCGGCAGTGACGCCAAGGGTAGAACCTGTTACGATGCCCTGTGGCTCGTTCTCTCCAGTGCCGAGCGTAAACACTGCGTTCTGCTTCCGTGCGATGCGCTCTGCGAGGAGCGAGCTAATAAGCTCATCTAGCGCGATGCCCGCGTCGGCTACCAACTCATTGGGCACTAAAACGACATCGGACGAAAACTTATAGGCACCGAAGCTGACACTGCCGAAGGTGGCGTCAGTGGTAGTAACGGCCCCGGACTCGGCAAGGATGCGTCCGCTGGTGGAAGTGTCGTTTACCGTAGGCCAGGGAAGGGGATTGCCCCCAGTGGTGCGGAATACCGAAGCGGCCTGACGCACGCCACCAAAGGCCAACATGGCGCGCTCCACCTGTCCGCTGAACGATTCCGGCACAAGGTATCCACCCTTGTTATCCGTTACCGTGCTCTGTGCGCGAGTCTGCCACCGCTCGTACTCGCCAAGCGAGCGCAGTGGATCGCTGCGAAAGGCAAACGTAAAGGTATTGCCACGGATGCCGACAGCTTCCATAGCGGCAAGCTGCGCGTCGGTAGGCTCGCGAAGCAGGAAGCCGCGCAGAGCATCGTTGATGTCAGCACCAATCGAGCGCGTACCATCAATCACTGTCCTACGGCCTCTGCTCTCGTTCTGCTCGACCTCCAGAGCACCAAGGCGCTCGATACGCTCAATCTGCGAGCGGGCATCCTCTGCGGCCTTAACTGCTTTGTCGAAGTTGGCTGTCTCTTCATCGTTCATGCTGCGAGACTCAGCATCCGCACGCTCCATAATCTCTTTTGCGCGCGCTACTGCCTCTGCGCGCTCACGTCTAAGCTGTTCAATATCCATAATCAGGACTCCTTACAGTGCGGCAATTAGCCGAAGCTTTGCCTTGCGGTTGTCGTGCGCCGCTTGGATAGCATGCCGCACGCTTACGTCTGTGGCCGGGTAGGCCGGGTTTACAACGATGCTGACTTCCGATAGCTGGACACTGGTGAGCGTCCTAAGTGCTGGGGATGTGCTGGTATCGAGCGAGGCACCTCCGGGGTATGGCCGGAATCGAAACGACATCCCCCAGACATCGCCCCGCCGTACTAGCTCTAGGATGTCCCTTGCGTAGCTCGTATTGGCTGGGTCGATGTCTACCCTCAATCCCCGCTCATCCTCTGCGATGGTCAAGGTGCTGTTGGTGGTGCGGGCAAGTACCCTGTTGGTGTCGTGCTCAACGAGTGCTAGCACGTCTGGGAACTCGCGAAGGGAGCGGGCAAAGGCACCGGGCCGGATGACCTCTACAAATCCGCCCAGGTCCACGCTACGGCTATTGAATACGGCGGCGTAGCCTGTGAGCCTGCCGCTGTCGCTGGCGCGGATGTCGGTACTGTACCTGACTTCGTAATCACTCATTCTTGTTATCCTTCGGCACTGTGCCCAATGGCGCCATGTTCAGGGGCACGTAATGGACATCCCCGCCCGGTATCGGGTTTAGGTTCTCCATCGCACGTACATCGTTGATGGAGAGGATGCCCCTATCCGTCATCGTGGCGTAGAAGCTGGCGCGGCTTTGGCTATCCCCTCGCATCAGGCCATCTAGGGAGAACTCCGCGAAGTGGTCATCGTCCAGTAGCCGGTAAGTGATTTCGCTTTCGATGCGGCGGCACCAAGGCAGGAGGCAGTGCTGGACATATTCGATGCTCTGCTGTTCCACGTTTGAAAACGTCGCGCGGTCCAAGTCTGCCAACAGGTGCGGAGGGATCAGGAATAGCCGTGCTACTTCCGCCACAGTGAAACGGCGGGATTCCAGCGCTTGGCTTTCCTCTGGCGACATCGAAAGCGGGGTATACTTCATCCCCTCTTCTAGCACTTCGATGCGCTGCCTGTCGGAAAGGGCACGTTGGCGCCAGCTATCCGCAATGTTCTTGGTGGCGGCAGGTCCAAGCTTGCCCGGATGCGTCAATACGCCTGCGGGCTGTCCGCCACCATTGAACCACTGCGATGCGTAGCTATCTGTGGCCTGTGCTAGTCCGATGGCCTTACGTGCTGTGCTGATAGGGTAGAGGCCACGGAAGCCATCCAGCGTGAAACCTTGTACGTGGAGGATGCTCTCCGCTGGCAGGATTACAGGGCTGCCCCCAACATCTACCCGGTACTGCTTCCTGCCATTTACCCGCTCCACTGCCACGTTCATCGGATGAATCGGCCAGAGGCCAATTACCTGTCCTGCTCCGTTCCGCTCCACTTCGCAAAAGGCATCCCCGTACAGAAGCAAATGAGCCATCATCAATTCGCGGGATGCGAAGCTGGATAGCTCGGGGTTCCATCTGTCGTGTAGAAGCCGGTATGCGGGATGCCCTACTGCCTTTTGCTTTCCGTCTGGTGTGCGCTGGTAGACGTGGAGAGGCAGGGAAGCTATTGAGCCGCTGATACGCCGCACTGCCGCATAGATGGCCGGTACACCAAGGGCAGAATCGGGGGTAACGCTCTGGCCGGATGGCGAAGAGATGACGCCAAGGTTAGGCCAGTAATCCGGATCGGATAGACTGGTGGCGGGATTCTCTAGACTTCTCTTCTGCCAGGGCCAGCGAAACGCCATCTACTCTCCATGTGGGTATTCCCTATTAAGTCCTATGCAAGGTGCCGGAATCGCAGCGTTAGACGGCAATGAGGCCACGATCTTCATAGACGCTACGCTGTGGCCCTGAGAGGATGCCCGATATGGCGTTGATGGTAGCTGCGATGCCGTCGATGCGCTCTGTGCTCTTGGCCTTGCTCGGCTTGATGTTCCCCGCGCTGTCCATCTCAATCGCCACATGCCCGAACTGCCACGCGAGGCAGGGATTCCCGTCGTGTTGTACCTGATGCGCGATTATGGCGCGCTCCAATTCTTTTGCCGGAGCGTTGAGACTCAGATACCCTTGCCGCACATAGGTAACAGGTATCCCATCCTCATCCGCCAACAGGCCACAAAGCATCGTAGCGTTGAACGGGTCGGCTCGTACTTCTTGCACCCGGTACTGCTCGGCCAATGCGTTGATGTCGGCTCGGATCTTGGCGTAATCGATGCTGTTCCCTTCCGTGATCGTTACCCATCCCTGCCGTGCCCACACGTCGTATGGCACCTTGTCCTTATTCGCTGTGATCTTGGCAGACGGAAGCCAGAAATGCGGCTTGACGTACAAGAGGCCATCTAGCTGCCAGACGGCTACGCACGCGGTTAGGTCGGTGGTGGTGGATAGGTCGAGCCCCAGGTAGCAGGGCACGGCGGATAGGTCAGGCCATGCATCCGCTTCGCACGCTTGCCAATCCTCCACCGATAGCCATCGCTCTGCCTGCCCTGTGCGCAAGTTGAGATGGAGCCGCTTAAATACGTTCTCGTAACTGGGTTCCTGCTGTGCCCTTTGGCACTCGCGCGCTAGGTATGCGTAGTTGACGGATACGCCAAGGTTAGGATTGGCCTTAGCCCATACGTTCGGGTCTTTCCAATCGTCATCGGCGGCAATCTCGTATATGCAGGGCAGGAAGGCGGGATCGTCCAATTGCCCATCCCGCACCTTGACGGCATAGTCGTATTTGGTGTTGCAGATGCTGGGACGGTCGTAATCGGCAGTAGTGATGTAGAGCATCAGGGGTTGTGCCCTAGCTGCCATGCTCGTTTGGAGCACCTGGACAAGCTCTGCATCCCTGTGGGCGTGGAGCTCGTCCACTACGACGAAAGAGGCACCAAGGCCGTGCTGGGTTCCGGCATCAGCGGCCAGTGCCTTAAAGATTGCGTTCTCTTGCTGGTATTCGATGGACTTCAGCGAGCGGTATATCTTGGCTCGCTTCGCCAACTCCGGCTCGGCCTGAATCATTCCGGAAGCGTGGCGGAAGAGTAGTCCGGATTGGTCGCGGGATGCTGCCGCACTGTATAGCTGTGCCCCCGGTTCATGGCTGGTGAACATCTCCAGTATCATCAGGCCAGCCATCCACGGAGTCTTACCGTTCTTTCTGGGCACGTAGATGAGGCACTCACGATACCGACGTGTCCCATCCGCTCGCTTCCATCCCCACAGAGCGGCAGTGATGGCCTGTTGCCATGGCTCCAGTAGGAAGGGCTGCCCTGCTCTACTTCCCTCTATGAACTGGAGGCATTCCGCAAAGAAGTCGATTGCGAACTGCGCGGCCTCTTCGTCGAAGTAATCCCCCTCTGATGCTGTCGAGATGCTGTCATAGCCGGGGATCAGGGATAGCAGGTCTGCCCATTCACTAGGCGGCAAAGAAACGTCCCTTGTCGTTCTGGCTCGGCTTCTCTACGCGGATGCCTGTCCTGTCCGATGGCGACATCCCGAAGCTGGCCTCAAGCTTCCGAAGCATCTCATCCAGCTTGGCGAGGGTTAGGACGTTCTCCCTGCTTCCCTCTTTCTCTACGGCTTTCATAGCCGCTTGCCACGCCACATACATGCGGCAATACCGGGCAAAGGTGGGTAGGTCGGCAACAGTCAGTAGACCCGATGCCTGAAGCTGGGGAGCGAGGGAAAGCCATACATCCTTAGCGGCCTTTCTCATTCCCTTGGGTGGCGTCAGGTCCATAGCTGCCTCTGGCTGTGGCTCCCCATCTCTCGTTTTGGCTCGCCACGATCCACGTAGGGCGAGCGTAGCGGTAGGTGTGGGTTTAGGACCACGCATAAGCTGTAACAGTTACAGGATTCATAAACTCGTGACAAAAGAAAGAAGTCTGGGCCAGCGGTCTACCCACCCATCCTCCAAGGAGTCGATGCCCCCTCCCTCACTCATCATCGCTGTACCCGATGTCGCATGGGTACTCTCTGAGCATGAACTGCGCAGCCCTGATTATCTGCGCGCGGGTGGCATTGGGATGGAGGAAATCGATGAGGGCGATTGTCTCCAGTAGTCCCTTGTATGCGGCGAGTGCTTTGCCTCGCTCGATTGCCGCTCGCATCTCAGATGGAGTCATGCACATCCTCGCCGAAGTATTCGAGTATTACGGAATGGTCCATACCTTCCGCGATGTCATCGAAGAACACAGTACGCCGCTCTTCGCTCGCTGCGCGGCTATCTATCAGGATGCTGATGGCGGACTTCCACAGCAGGCCGATTACGTAATTCTCCACGGGTCCATTGGCGCGCGAGGGATCGGCGTTCAAGTGCAGATGCAAGAGTAGATCGTGTGTCAGGTCGTCTACTCTCCACTGATCGGTATAGCCGCCGTTCGTCTTTCGCACCCACGTTACAGCCACGTTGCGCGCGGCAGGCTCGTACTGCATCACATCATCCCATGGCATGCCAGGCGGCGCATGCTCAGTGCATAGCCGTCGCCCCTCTACGGCGGGATTGCTGCATCCCTCACGCTCGCACGGTCGATGCGGAGTGCCGTAGGTCGTCATGCGCCATTGGTGCATCTGGCACATGCCCCCATACCGATTGACGGGCGGCTTCTCGCATCCCTCAACACTGCACGTCAGCATGCGTGCACCTGCCGCAACTTGGCCTCTTCGCGCATATGGCACTGATGGCAGGCAGAGACTAGCTGCGTATCATCTAGCCGATGCTCTGGATGCGTGGCGACAGGGAAGAGCGAGTGATGTACTTCCGTAGCTGCGGTGATGCGGCCTTCCTGTGCGCAATAGAAGCAGAGGGGATGCTGCGCCAAGTGCCAAGCTCTCAGCTTCCGCCAGCTACGATCATATCCCCGCCGTGCTGCCGATGGGCGCACATCCTGTGAGCGAGCGTTGCGATGCTGGCAATGTGCCTTGCCACACTGAGCGCATGCTGTAGGCAGCTTATTGGGCACGGTGCATCCTCCGCTTTGCCGTGCACCTAGTACAGGTAAGAAGATGCGGGAAGTGATCTGGGGGATATGGCCTGCCGCATGAACTACACGTCCACTCAGCACCGACATCCATCGCTAGCCGCTTCACCGCTAGGCGGTAATGGTATCTCTGAGCGTGAGTGAGACGCTGGCCGCTCAGCACAATGAGCACGGCATCCCTCTGCCTCTCATCACTCAGCTTTGCCAGCATCCGCGACACATCTATCTGCATATCTAACAACTCTTCATCATCCATCGCGTACCTCCCTTCACATCTAAGTACGCGACAAGGGTTCGGAATCAAAAAAGGCTCCCCGATGTTGGGGAGCCAGTTACAGGATGGAAGAGAGAGAGGGCAGGAGGGATGTTCTACGGGGAGGGTCGGAAGCGGTAACTATATGAGGGGCCTCTGCTGATCGGGGAGACTCGAAGGTACTTAGTGGTGAAGCGGCAGTAACGGCGGGCAGTAGTAGTAAGTATCACACACCCTCGTACATCTGTCCTATTGATGATACGGAGATGACAGCTACTGAAGGAGGAGCATATGCACATTGCGAGTCAGTATCGGGAGCTAGGATTACGCACCATTCCGCTTGAGGGTAAGCGGGCACTTGTACCGTGGAGGGGCGATGTCATTTCCGTAGCTAACGAATGGGAAAGGAAGTACCCGGATGCCAACATAGGATTACTGAATGACTCGGTAACGATTGTCGATGTGGATGACATGGCTTTTGTGGATGAGGCCATAGCCAGGTTTGGCGCTACCCCGCTCATGTCAAAGACCCGAAAGGGGATTCATCTCTGGTACACAGGTAATGGGGAGCGGCGGCAGATAAGGCCCATCCCAGACCTTCCCATCGATGTACTCGGCATCGGCGGTTATACCGTCGTGCCCTGCTCTATCGGTTACAGCTTCATCGAGGGGAAGATTACCGATATTCCGTACCTGCCTACCATTCTCCCCGATGCCCTTCCGATCGCTCAGAATGACACTGAGAAGCCAGAAGAAACCATCGCCAAGGGTACGGCATACCCTGTTCGCGGTGAGCGGAATAACACGCTCTTTCGGCTGGCGAGGGATGCGGCGGAAGGTGCGTCCAGCATGGAGGATCTTGCCGACATTCTGAGCGGCATCAATGGGGCATGGCCCGATCCTCTGCCGGAGGCGCAAGTACAGAGCATTGCGCGCACTGTCTGGGGATACAGGGAGGCGGGCACCCTCATGGCGACAGGTAGTAATGCGTTCCTATCCGACAGGGACGCTTACGACAGGATCGAGGGCAACGTATCCGCGATGGCGCTCTATCTCGCGCTCTGTCGTTATCACAGTGCCAGGAAGGGGGAATTCATCCTGGCCAATGCGATGTCAAAGAAGCTCGGTATGGCGCTCCCTACGTTCCGCCGCGCGATGTCTGATCTGGTCGAAGCAGGCATCATCGCCATTACCGATGCGGGGGGAAGGGGGAAGCGGAATCCCCGCCGGGCAAGGTTCCTGTGATTCTGTTCTCTCGCGCCACGTCTCGCGGTAGTTAATAGAACCATACGCGAGGGTAGAAATGGAAATCTTGGAAGTTTGGCGAAGAGATGCGGCCACATTCCGGAAGTATGGGGCAGTAGCGGTAGCCGAAGTAATCGAGGCGATGTGTGCTCAGCTAGAGGCGCACATCAGGGAGCGGGAGCTAGAGGCACTGACCATCGATGAGGCGGCTAAGGAATCCGGTTACAGCTATTCCGCCATCCAGAAGATGGTATCGAGCGGGGAACTGGAGAACGTAGGAAGGAAGGGAGCGCCACGGGTGAGGCGGGGAGACTTACCAAGGAAGCCGAGGCGGGGGGAGGATGTACCCTCCATCGTGGATGCTCTTTTGGAGGGAATCGCATGATGAACGTCGACGTAATGGCGCTGGTGGAGGATGTAGATGAACTGGATGCAGTGCATCCGGATGAGTGGGCAAGGTACATCGCCAGCATTACGGGTAGCCGGGTAGATACCGAAACCGACACTATCATCCCCGCACCTGCCCTGATCGATGCCGCTCGATTCCTTGCGTACTACCTACCTATCCGGAACCTCCATCCTGATGCCGATCCTCTCTACAGCGTGGAGGCATCGGCAGAGGCCATAGAGCGGGAAGCATGTAGGACGTTCTTGTGCGGCCATCCGACGGCTTGGGAAGTGTTCTTTTCCCCTGATTGGGTGCCTGTCGAGGATGGGGCAGAACCTGCCCCCGGCTACCTAGCTGAGCACTGGCGACGGTGGCGGAATAGCCAGTCCTGAGCGTGGCGGGGGTACGGATGAGCCAGCCATAGGGGCAGGGGGTACTTTCCGATGATGCTAGTAAGTGCTAGTTTCTACGCGTAGTAATAAGCTCTTTCTACCATCATCATTGGAGGCCCACCATGATAAACCGATTGGCCCACCTACTCACGGATGACGAGATGGCGCGTAAGCGAAGGGTACGGAAGCAACAGCTAGGCACCTACATCCCCGAAGATGTCTACGCCGCGCTAGTTGACTTCTCAAACGCGAGCGGCATCCCCATCACTCGCATCGTGGAGGATGCCATCAGGGAATACCTCGCATTGAAGTACTGGCCCATCGAGGAGGATGACGGTAGCCGGGGAGGGAAGGGCAGATGAACAAGGGCAACCACATTCTACAGGTGCTCACTCCCCGGCATGGCTACGTGGGGATCATCGCATCCGACAACAAGCGTGATCTCATTTCTGCTATGATCTTGCTAGAAATGGCAGATGCGAGCGCTGGCGACATCCGCACCTATCGCATCCTCTCGTTCAACGGATTCCCGCAGCCGGAGGGGAAGGAATGAGGACGATACAGGTTCCCTCTTTCATGGAGAGGGATTTACGCGACGCTGTAGAGCGTCTGGAGGCTGCACAGTACCATCGTGCCCGGCAGTCAGGAAACGCCTACTGGCGTCGCCAGATGGAGGCACAGGCAGTGAGGCTAGCTGGACTCGTTCGCAACCTGCTAGGAGAGGAGGCAGAGTGATGGCGCTCTGGCAGTACCAGGCGGGGAGGCCCCCGCACACGATCACGGTATATGAGCGGAAGGAAGGTGGTACGCTCTACATCCGCGTATGGGATGCTGGCACCAAGCGTTACCGGAAGTCATCCCTAGGCCACAGCAACAAGAAGCTGGCGCAAGATGCTGCCGATGCTGCCGCTGGTAAGCTGGCAGTGCGAAAGGATGAACAGGTCGTAGAGCGTAGGGTTACGCTGTCGGAAGTATTCACGCTCTACCTACAGCACCAAACCCCGAACAAGAGCAAGGCACATCAGGGATACGATAAGCGACGGGTAGAGATGTGGACTCGCTTCCTTGGTGGCGCTCTTGATCCTCAGAAGATCACACCTGCACACTGGCAACGCTTCATCAGGGAGCGCTCCACGGGTGCCATCGATGCTACGGGCAGGCCGGTACAGGAAGGGAAGCGGAAGCCGGTACGTGCTAGGGGAGTAGGCATTGACTGCCAATGGCTTCACGCCGTCATGCAGTGGGCATCGGAATGGCAGAGGGAAGATGGAAGCTACCTGCTACGCTCCAATCCTGTTCGGGGTAGCCAATTCCCCATCCCCACAGAGAAGAATCCACGTAGGCCCATCGCTACGGCAGACAGGTACGATGCCATCCGTGCTGTATCGGATGAGCACATGATGGAACTGCGTTGGACTGGTAGCCGAAAGAACAAGGGACGCAGCTACATATCCGAACTGCTGGACATCGTAGCAGGAACGGGTAGACGCATCAGCGCTGTGTGCGCTCTGCGCTTCGATGATCTTCGTTTGGAGCGTACGGCAGAGGCCCCACATGGTGCCATACGTTGGCCTGCCGATACCGACAAGATGGGATATGAATCCGTCGTGCCCATCTCGGCGGGGGTACGTACTGCCGTGGATCGTATCCTAGCTGAGAGGCCCACCATCGGGAGCGCTCCGGTATTCCCATCCCCTACGGACCTGTCCAAACCCATCGACCGCTACATCGCCACCAAGTGGCTTCGTGAAGTCGAGACGATGGCAGGTCTGGACCCGTTGCCGGGGGGAGCGTGGCATCCCTATCGGCGCAAGTGGGCAACGGAACGCAAGCACCTCCCCGCCGCTGATGTAGCTGCCGCCGGGGGGTGGAAATGCGTTGATACGCTCAAGCTGTATCAGCAAGTAGACGCGGGCACCATGCTACGTGTCATAGACAATCCCGTAGAACTGCGGGAGGCCAAGTGATACCATGCAAGCACTGCAACGGCAGGGTAGCCGTCAACGCTCTGCGTTGTCCGCACTGTGGCGGCAGGCTACGGCTTGCCCTGTGGGAAAAGGGATGTCTGGGATGCTTGCTGTTGCCTGTGGCGTTCGTGGCGCTGGCTGTTGCGTCCTACGCGATAGCGCGGGCAGTGGTGAAGTGACTTCCACGTCCCAATCACGTCCCAAACCCGATTTTACGGGTTCCGTTCAACGTTGTAACCTGTTAGTATGCCTGACGTTGGATGGGTGGCCGAGTGGCTTAAGGCGCACGCCTGGAAAGCGTGTGGGGTGTAACAGCCCTCGCGGGTTCGAATCCCGCCCCATCCGTAACCACACGCTCCGTGAAAAGGGCCGCGCCGTATCAGCAATGATACGGCGCGGCCTTCTCGCATCACCCGTCCCGCACATCACGGACGAATCACGCGCACCTCACGGATCCCGCGGCTTCGCGGTGCGCCCCGTGCTCTGCCCGCCCGAGCTGGGAGCGGGGGCCACGGACGATCCGCCGCGCGAGGAGCTCCCCGTGGCGGATGGCGAGTCGTCACGCGAGCGACGCGGCACACTCCCGCGCGCGTTGCCGTCGTTCCCCGACTGCCTGCCACGCACGTAGCCGCGCCCGTTCACCACCCGCCCGTGCGCCGGTGCGTTCACGTTCGGGTTCCGGATGATCACAACCGGGCCGCCGGAGGGATACCAGCCGTAGCCGTAGCCGAAACCGTACCCGTAAGGCGTGTAGCCGTAGGGCGTGTAGAAGTAGTCGAAGGGCGAGAGCCCGAAGCCGTAGTAGCCGAAGCCGTACGGGTACATCATCGTCGAGTAGATGGTGCGTCCGCTCGACTCCTCGGGCTGCAACGCCACCTCACCGGAGCGCATCCCGATGTCGTTCGAGCCCGCGATCGCGAAGACCTTGGGATACGACAGCGCCACCATGGCGTCGATCACGCGCGAAGGGACGCCGGCATCGGCGAGCTGCACGAGCTGCTTGGAGTCCACCGCGAATTTCTGCCCGCGCTCGATGAGCCACGCTTCCACTACCCCGGGCTCCACCGCGCGCGAGGCATTGACGACGTCTTCGAGGCTCACGCTTCCGGCGGCCGCCGCGCGAGCGGTGCTCAGGGCGAGCTCGCGCTCCGCGGTCACCCGCGCCAGCTCATCACGCAGCACGTCGGGCGCGTTGGCCGCGCGGTAGCGGATCACGCGAACTCCACCGCTCTCGCCACCGCTCGCCGACACTCCCTGCACGTCCAGCCACACGCCGCCGGGCGCCATGGCGAAGATCCCTGTCGACTTGCGATGCAGCCCGTTGCCACAGTCGAAGTCCGACTTCAGGTAGAGCTGCCGGCCGTTGGGCGACCACTGGGCGCTCTTCCAACCCGTGCATCCGCTCTGATCGCTCTTCATCTGCTCGCCGTTCGCCACCACGCGCTCGCGTACGAGCACGCGACCGCTGTCCACCGTTGCCAGCTCCACGGCGGACGAACCATCGACCGGCAGCACGCAGAGCATGCGGCTGTCGAGCTGCTCGACCATCCCCGACGGCTCCCAGCAGCCGAGCCACGGCTGCCAGCGTGCGTCTGCCCTGTTCGCCTGAGCGCCAGCTCCGTTCGCCGCCGCGCT
>Ga0182741_1002426_pt1 | contig 21752 bp, 16 predicted proteins | sample eDN5th37CBELigOP_FD_128874 | JGI IMG/M metagenome (GOLD analysis project Ga0182741, IMG submission 128874) | Enriched Organic Plus compost microbial communities from Emeryville, California, USA - eDNA 5th pass 37_C BE-Lig OP (version 2) (version 2) ... | reverse complement strand
TGTGCCAGGCCGGCAGCTCGTCGACGAGGAAGAGCTGCCTCAGCAGCGAGAGGTAGGTGTCGATCGTCGGTCGGGAGAGCTGGAAGGGCGCCGCCAGCTCGCTGACGTTGAGCATGCTCGCCGTGTGGGACGCAGCGACCTGCATGAGCCGCGCCAGCGCCTCCGTCGAGGTGACCCGTGCGATGTCCAGCACGTCGCGTCTCGTCAGAGCCGACACGTAGTCCCTGTACCAGGCGCGCCGTCTCGTGCCCGGCGCGCGGGCGAGGGCGGCCGGGTAGCCGCCGGCCACGACCCGCTCCGCGAGACGCATGCCTAGCCGCTCGCTACGGGTGAGGCGGAAGCCGGCGGTCAGCAGCCGCTCGAGGAAACGCGGTGCGGAGCTCTCTAGCTCCGCCTGCGCCAGGGGGTAGAGGGGGACGGCCTCCATCCTCCCCGCGAGCGAGTCCGCGAGCCCGGGCGTGAGCAGGAGGTTCGCGGAGCCCGTCAGCAGTAACCGTCCTGGGCGCCTGTCCTGGTCCACCGACCGCTTCAGCGCCGTGAACAGCTCGGGAGCGCGTTGGACCTCGTCGATGACGGCCCTCTCCGGCATGTCGTCCACGAAGCGGACCGGGTCGGCTTGGGCGGCCGCCCTCACGACGTCGTCGTCGAGCGTGAGGTACTCGTAGCCGCGCTCCTGGGCGAGCGTGCGCGCCAGCGTGGTCTTCCCGCTCTGGCGCGGCCCCTGGAGCAGCACGACCGGCGAGTCCGCCAGCGCCTGCAGCAGGCGGGGGAGCACCAGGCGCGGCACCAGGGGCTGGACGGCCATCGGCAGAATGTAAGTCAAGTGGCGGCAGATTGCAAGTGAATCTTTCGGCTGATCGCAGATGCACCAGGCGGCACGTCGCAAGGGAGTGCTGGTCGCGGTCGGAGCGCCTACCCGCCCACCACGTCGCGAGCCCGCCCGAACCTATCGCTGCGGCCCGTCGCGTGACAAACGCGTGACAGACGCTCGTCTAGCCTCCGCGCGGAGGATCCCTTGAGAAGAGTTCTTCACGTGCTCGCCCTGTTGGCGCTGGTGACGCCGTCGCTCGCGCAGGAGCCCGTCGTCTACGGCGTCGAGCTGACGGTCAACGAAGCCACCGGTACGGTCACCTGCTCGCAGAGCGTCATGACGGCGGACTACAGCCTCGTCCTCGACCTCTCCAGCGAAGAAGGCGTGCTGATGGTGGTACTCGCCTTCGAGAACACTGGAGCGTCCATCTACGACGGGTACGCGTTGGAGGACCAGGACCGCGTGTACTTCGACGTCGGAGGGCATGTGTCCGTCTTCCCGGTCATCGCTGCCGATCTGGACTACGACTACTCGGTCGAGTACGTCGCGGTGTTCCCACCCAGGGAGTTCTTCACCGAACTGCTCTCGTCTCCCTGGGACGTCCCCGTCCGGTTCGAGAGCGACTACAGCGGCCTGCAGATGGACGTCACGCTGCAGCGAGGGATGCTAGCGGGCCTCGCGCAGGGCTTCGCCGTTCAGTGCATGTGAGCGGGCTCGGGCAGTAGGCCGAGGCATGCCGCAGGTGCGGGGAGCCCGGCTAGGGCCACGGCAGCTCGACGCCGTCGAGCCTGCCCGCGATCGCGCGCCTGTAGCGCTCCACCGACCGCCGGACGGCCTCCTTGGCGCCGGAGTCGATGGTCGTTCCCCACCACCCGCCGTGCATGCGGTCGAACGCGAACGGCTCCACGGCCGCGCCGATCCTCTCGACCTCGCGCACGGGCAGCGGGATCTGGTTCGGGTAGGAGTAGAGGAACGCCACGTGCCTGCGGTCGGGGACGACCCTGATGATGTCGCTGGTCAGCAACGCGCCACGGCCGCCGGCGCCGGCCGGCCAATGCAGCACCGTGCCGCCTGCGAAGTGTCCCCCGGCCCGCAGGAGCGTGATGCCGCCGAGCAGCTCGAGCCGCTCGCCGTCCCAGAACCGGACGCGGGGGCTCGGGTAGGTGACGTGCTCCCTATCGGCCGCGTGCAGGTGGGCGGTGGCGCCGAAAGCCTCCGCGAACGCCGCGATGCCCGTGTAGAAGTGCGGGTGCGAGACGGCGATGGCCGCCACGCCCCCGAGCTCCTCCAAGCGGGCGCGGCCTGCCTCGGTGAGCACCGGCACGCAGTCCCACAGCACGTTGCCCTCGGGCGTCCTCACCAGCAGGGCGCGCTGGCCTATGGCCACCTGCGGCTCCACGCCAACGCCGTACAGGCCCGCCTCGACCTCCTCGATACGGTTCGCGTGGTCCTCCAAGAGGTCGGCCAGGCGTAGCCAGCGCTGCCCTTCCTCCGGCACGTACTGGCGCTCGTCGGCGCAGATGGGGCAGACGGCGGGGGGCGGTGCCTCCCCAGGGTAGTGGGCGCCGCACGCCGCGCAGACGTGCGCCGCCGTGAGCAGGGTGTGTCCCATGGTGGCCAGACTAAGACCCGTCGTGGTTGTCTGTTCCGGACGTGCCCGGGCCGCCCACCCCTCGGGTCGAGCGAGGTGAGGGATGACCGAGAGCCAACTGGCGTCGCGACTGGCGAGGCTCGGCGTGGTCTGAAGCGGTCCAGCGATGGACGCAGGGGTGAGACGCGTCCGGCCGCGCCTGGCAGGTCCGGACGCCCCTCCCACCTCTATGAGACGACGAGCGTCTTGACCCCGGCCTGCCTCGAGGCGGCCCGCAGGGCCTCCTCCACGTCCGCCAGCTTCACCCGGTCAGTGATCAGGCGCTCCAGGACCGCGCCCCTGTCGACGAGCAGCTCCAGGGCCCTCGAGAAGTCGTCGGGCCCGTAGCCGAAGGTGCCCACCACGCGTACTTCGTCGTAGTGCACCCGCTCCAGGTCCAGCGGGAACGTCTCGCCCTTTGGCATGCCCGCGAAGACGTTGACGGCGCCGCCATCGGCGACGAGCTCCATGGCCTCGCCTAGCGCTTGCTGGCTGGCGACCGAGACCATGACGGCGTCAGGTCCGTCCGGGAAGTGCCTCCGGGCAGCCTCGACGAGCGGGGTCTTGTTGACGTCGATCGTCGCGTCCGCCAGTTCGGCGGCGACCTCCAGGCGATGCGTCGTCGCGCCGGCGACCACTACGTGCCCGGCGCCGAACGCGGCTGCTATGGACGCCTGCATGAGGCCCATCGGGCCGTCGCCGACGATGAGCAGTGAGGCCCCTTGGGGCATGGACAGTGCCTCCAGGCCGTGCACGCAACAGGCCAGCGGCTCGGCCAGCGAGGCGAGATCGAAGCTCATGGTCTCGGGGATCGCGAACATCACGAGGTCCGCCAGGCGCCTCGGCACCTTCACGTACTCGGCGAAGCCGCCGGGCTCGGCGAACGCGGAGCCCAACTCGTTGCAGAGGCTGAAACGGCCCCGGCGGCAGGCGGCGCAGCGTCCGCAGGGGGCGTAGGGACCGAGCGCGACGCGCTGGCCCGGCGAGAACCGCGGGTGGCGTGACTCGACGACCTCGCCCGCGACCTCATGGCCGAGGACGCTCCCTGGCCCGATGCGCGGATGGCCGCGGACGTACGTCTTCACGTCCGTGCCGCACACCCCGCAGGCGCGGACCTTCACCAAGACCTCGCCATCGGCGATGGTGGGCACCGGCATCTCCTCGATGGCGAGGCTGCCGGGCCCTAGGTAACGGGCGACCTTCATGCGGCGTCCTGCGATGGTCCGTAGACCTCGTCGAGGAGGGGGTCGAGCAACGCTGCCGCGGACCTGAGGGTCGCCGCAGGGTCGGCGCCGAACGAGCTCTCGACCAGTTCGAGGATGAAGTTGCCGGTGAAGCCTCCGTCGGCCAGGAGGCGCAGGACGCGGCGCCAGTCGACGTCGCCGTCGCCGGGAACGGTGTGCCTGCGCTTCGTCGCGAGCTCGAAGTCCGACGCGTGGACGTGCGCGATGCCGGAGAGCTCCTCGAGGAACGGCCAGGGCTCGAGGCCCATCTGGTAGGTGTGCGTCACGTCGAAGGTGAAGCCCACGTTGGGGCGGTCGATCAAGGCGGCGAAGTCCACCATCGACCGCGGGCTGGTGCCGACGTACGAGCTCGGCGTGTTCTCCACGGCGATCGTGACGCCGTGGTGGCGGCCGACGTCGCACATCGTGCGGAGGTTCGCGAGGCCGGCCTCTAGGAAGGCGCCTTCGCCCATGTTCGTCCAGGGACCGTGGACGACGATGGTCCTGGCTCCGATCGTGCCGGCGAGCTCGGCTACGTCGCGGGCCAGCTCTTGCCCGAACGCGAAGGCGTGAGGGTCGGGGTTGTAGACGAACGGGGCGAGGATCTGCGGGAAGTGGATCCCACAGAGGTCGAAGCGGCCGGCAGCGATCTCGAGTAGCTCGCGCCCGTAGGCAGGCGTGCACTCGTACGGCGCTTGCGGCATGAGCTCGACGCCGCGCCACGGCTGCGCGTCGAGGATCGCGAACGTCTCCGCTATTGGCCGTGGGAAGAACGCCGAAGTGCTGACGCCCACGGTCGGTCTCTTCGTCATTCGACTTGTCCCTTCTGGGACGGGCGGGGCGTGGCGAACCTTCCGCCACGCCCCGCGAACCGTTACTAGTCCTGGTTCGCTTCGATGTCGACGATCAGCGCCTCAGCCGCTGCGGACAGCGCTGCCGAGGGCGACCTACCCGCCAGCTCGACCGCCTCGATGGCGTCGGCGAGCAGGTTGTCCATCGTGCCCATCGAGAAGAAGTGCGGGTACTGGGCCGAGACGGCGAGCTGCTCGAAGCCGGCTGCGAACTCGGGCCGCTCCGCGAGGAGCGTCTGGATCTCCTGGCTCTCGGCGGCCGCGGGGCTGATCGGCACGTAACCGGTCGCCGTCGTGAACTTGATGCTGTTCTCGACGCTGGTCAGGAACTTGAGGAGCCTCCAGGTGGCGAGCTCCTTCTCGGGGGTCGAGGGGAACATCACGAGGGCGGCGCCGCCGACGGTGGAGCCGAGGCGGACGTTGCCCGGCAGCATGGCCGTACCGAACTCGAAGCTGGCGCCGCTGGAGACCGTCGCCACGGAGGCCGTGGAGGCCATCAGGAAGCCGACGCGGCCGGCGATGAAGAGGTCGCGCGAGACGTCGTGCTGGCCGGCAGGCATGAGGCCAGCGTCGATGAGGTCCTTCCAGAACTGCAGGGCGGCGACGCCTTCCTCCTCGTGGAAGCGGGGGGCCGTCGCCTCGTCGTTCACGATCTGGCCGCCGTTCTGGATGATCAGCGCCTTGAGCCACCAGGGTTCGTCACGCACTTCGACGCCGATGGTGCCGGGCACGTTCTCCACGATGGCGGTCGCCTGGGCCACCAGCTCTTCCCAGGTCTGCGGCGGCGCCTCGGGGTCCAGGCCGGCCCGCGCCATGAGGTCCTTGTTGTAGAACATCACCATCGTGCTGTTGTTGAACGGCAGGGAGCAGAGATGCCCGCCGTAGCGGTTGTAGTCGAGCAGGACAGGGAAGAAGTAGTCCTCGCTCAGCCCCTCCTCGCCGGCCATGTAGTCCTCGAGCAGGTAGTTGCCGACGCGGCAGGTCCAGAGAGGACCAGCGGGGATGAGCCCGCCGTTGGGGAGCGAGCCGGCCTCGATCGAGGCCATCACCTTCTGGGCCGTATCGCCGTAGTTGCCCGAGAAGGTGGCGTTCACCTGGATGCCCCACTCGTTGGTGGCGTTGAACTCCGCGATCATCTCCTGGATGGCCGTGCCTTGGTCACCACCGACCGAGTACCAGAAGTCGATCGTCGTCTGGGCGCTCGCGGCGGCCGTGAGGCTCAGGGCGACGGCGGCGAGCGCGTTCCGGATCTTGCGTTGCAGACTCATCTATAGCTCTCCTCGTGATTTGCACCTGTGGTTGGGTAGCGCGCCCAGGTCCGACTGGCGACCTGCGGCCGCTGCTTGCACTCGCTCCCTCGCGTCCTATCGCCGCTCGCCGCCACCTCCCTCTTCGTGACGGCGGGACCGGGCCGGCCTCACCCCTTGCTCCCCGTCATGGCGATGCCCTCAATGAACTGGCGCTGCGCCATGAAGAAGAGCAGGAGGATCGGAACGACGGCCATGACGGCCCCCGCCATCATCAGGTTCATCTGGCTCCCGCTCTCCTCCACGAAGAAGCGGAGGCCGATGGGCAGGGTGCGCATCGCCTCCGAGTTCGTGACGATGAGGGGCCAGAGGTAGGTGTCCCATTCGCTAAGGAAGATGAAGAGGGTGATGGTCGCCAGCGCCGGGCGGGCCAGCGGCAGCACGATCTGGAAGAGGATGCGTCGCCTGCTCGCGCCGTCCATGACCGCCGCCTCCTCAAGCTCGCGCGGGATCGTCTGGAAGAACTGGCGCAGGAAGAAGACGGCGAACGCGCTAGCGAGGAACGGCACGGTCAGGCCCTGGTAGGTATCGATCCAACCGAACCGGCTGACGAGCAGGAACAGAGGCAGCATCGTCACCTGGTTCGGGATGATCAGCGTTGCTATGTACAGCATGAAGAGCGCGTTCTTGAAGGGGAACCGCAGGCGGGCGAAAGCGTAGCCCGCCAGCGCGGCGCCGAGTACCTGGAAGAACGTGATGGCGGACGTGACTATCAGGCTGTTCATGTAGAACTTCAGGAAGGGCACCATCTCCAGGACCCTGGTGAAGTTCTCCCAGTGGAGCTCGCTCGGCCAGAGCGTCGGTGGGTACGCGAACACCTCTTGGCGCGACTTGAGCGCCGTGCCCACCATCCACACGAACGGGAAGACCGTCGCGACGCTCAGCGCGATGAGCAGTACGTACGAGGCGAAGCGGCCGAAGAACTGTCCCAGGCGGTAGCTCATTCGTAGTGCACCCTCTTCTCGGCGAAGCGTTGCTGCAACAGCGAGAGACCCAGGACGATCGCGAAGAGGATGAACGAGACCGCGGCGCCCCTGCCGAACCGGAACTCCTGGAACGTCAGACGGTAGAGGTAGAAGACCAGCACCTCGAGGCTGTTCAGCGGGCCGCCGTCCGGCGCCAGCACGTGCATCAGGGAGAAGACCTGGAAGGAGTTGATGACCCCGATGAGCAGCACGAAGTACGTGACGGGGGAGAGCAGAGGCAGCGTGATGTGCCGGAACCGCTGCCACGCCGTGGCGCCGTCGAGGGCGGCAGCCTCGTAGTAGGTGCGGCTGATGCCCTGCAGGCCCGCCAGGAAGATCACCGTGTTGTAGCCGAGGCCCTTCCAGAGCGCCACGAGCACCACCGACGGCATCGCCAGGTTCGGGTCCCTGAGCCAGCGCTGCGGGGCGATCCCCACCGTCGCGAGCAGGGCGTTGAAGTAGCCGGTCGTGGGGTTGTAGAGCGCGCGCCATATCGCCGCGGCCGCCACCATCGAGGTGACGACGGGCATGAAGAGCGCGACCCTGAAGAACGACATGCCCCGCAGCTTCTGGTTCAGGAGCAACGCCGCGGCCAACGACAGGACCATGTCGAGGGGCAGCTTCAGGACCATGAAGTAGAGGGTCGTCTTGAGGGCGTTCCAGAAGTCGCCGGACGTGAGCATGTCCACGTAGTTCTGGACGCCGACGAAGCGCGCGGGGCGGGTCGTGCCGGCCTGCCAGTCGGTGAAGCTGATCCCCAGCGCCCAGAGGATGGGCAGGTAGACGAAGACGACGATCACCAGCAGGGAAGGGGCCAGGAAGGCGAGGGCCGCGAGCATCTCGCGCCGCAGCCGGGGGTTGCGGACGTAGCGCACGAGCTCCAGGAACGGGTTGCGGCCCTCGGTCTCCTTGGTGGTCGGCTTAGCGAGCATCCCGATCTCCTCGGCTCAGGCGGTGACGCAGGGCTACTAGACCCTCGGACAAGCCGGCCAGGTCCAGGCCGTTCACCGCTTCCACTTGGGCCAGCCAGCTCGGCGACACGGCGTCCACACCGCGCCAGGCGCCGCACAGCGCCCCGGTCATGGACGCCAGCGTGTCGCTGTCACCGCCGAGGTTCGCCGCCAGGACCATGGCCCGGTTCGGATCGCCGTCGGCGGCGGCAGCCAGCGCTATCGCGTCGGGGACGAGCTGATCGCCGTACATGTCCACGCCCACGACCTCGTAGAGCAGCGCGAGCAGCTCCTCCGTCGTCTTGGAACGTGCCCAGCCGAGGACGTGGTCTACGCGCTTCTCGATGGGCGCCGTCCAGGACCAGTCGCCGTGCTCGCGGCCACGCGCCGCGCCATCTCTGGCGGCGGCGCCGATGGAGTCGATGGTGGCGCGCTCGTCCAGCGCCTCGGCGAGGGCGAAGGCCATCGCCATGGCGGACGAGATCGCGGCGCGCGTGAAGTGGCTGACCGCGCAGGACGCCACGACCTGCTCGGCCAGCCGGTCGCGGTCGGCGAAGGCGATCGCCAGCGCGGCGACCCGCATCGCGGCCCCCGACGAAGTGCCCCCGCGAGGCACCTCCTCGAGCGGCGTGCCTGCCTCGAGGGCCTTCAGGGTCTTCAAGGTCGAGGGGCCGACGAACCGGTTCTCCTGGACGCGTGGAGACGATCCCCACTCCAGGAGCTTCGACGCCCAGGCCTTGGCGGTGACCTCGCCGTCCTCGAGCAGGAGCCTGGCGAGCAGCACGGTGTGGTCGGTGTCGTCGGTGACCGAGCCGGCGGGGAGGCGATGGTGCGGGTGGCGGGCGTCGGCGCGTACGAGCCCGTCGACCGTGCCGTACCACTCGGCTATGGTCTCGCGCGTCAGGAACTCGGTGGGCATGCCGAGGGCGTCGCCCACTGCCACCCCGGCGAGCATCCCGTGCGCCTTCGCCAGGAGTTCGGGGGCGCGGCTCGTGCTCATCGCCCCACCGGCCTGAGGACGCGGCACGCCGACGGGTGGACCCTCACCTCGACGAGGTCCGTGGGCTCGAGGAGCTTCAAGGGGTTGCCGTCCGCGATCAGCACGGCGCCGTCGGAGAGCCCCGTGAGGCAGACCGTTTCGCCCGGGCTAAGGCCCACGTACGCGGACCTGAGCGGTTCCATCGCGGCGTGCGTCGCCTGGTCCGGGTCGACGTAGACGAGCGGGAAGCTCGACACCATGCAGGCCGCGGGGACGCCGGCGACGGAGGACAGGCCGAGGCCCCCAAGCAGGGCTTGCCCAAGGACGTCCCCCACGCGAGTGAACCCCACGACGACGCACCCGACCTCCTGGCCGGAGGCGGTGGGGACCTCGCGCCCCTCCTCGGTGACCTTGTAGACGCGCGCCCCAGGTGAACGCAGGGGGCAGGGCCGCGCCGGCACACGCTCGCCGCGCATGAAGGGCTCGGCGGCCAGGTTCACGAACCTGCCGTCGACAGTGCCGCAGATGGTGTCCCCGACCACGACGTCGTTGAAGGCGAGGGTGTGCGCCTGATCGGTGAGGGTGGCCTCGAGCGCCGCGACGTGGCCCTCAGCGAGGGCACCGGACAGGTGCTCGACCGCCGTGTGGTCCACGCTGACCAACGCGCCGGCGTTGGTGGAGCCAGTGCCGACGCCCACGAGCGGCACGTCGAGGCCCGCTCCGTGGAGCGCCGTGGCGGCATCGGAGAGCGTGCCGTCGCCGCCGACCACTACGAGGGCGTCCACGCCGCGACGTGCGGTAGCGACGGCCAGTTCTTGCGTCGCAGCGCGACCGGTGAGGCTCCGGAGGCGCTCCACGGTCACGGTCCGCTGCGAGCTCCCCCTGGCGTGGCCGGTGCAGGCGGCCTCGCCCAGCTCGCCGGGGCCCGTGAACACCTCCACCGGCCCGAGCGCGTCGATGGCCGCGGCGGCCGTCGCCAAGGTTCGCTGGGCGCCGGCGCCGGCGGCCGGGTTGACCACCAACCCGACGCTGCGTGGCTTCACTGGCCGTTCCCTGTCGGGCCGTGCACCGCGTCGACGATCGCCGCGACCGCGGCTCGCGCGTCTGGAGCGCGCCACACGTTCCGCCCCATGGCCACGCCTGCCGTCCCGCTGGACATGGACTCCCGCACGGTGGCCGTGACGTGGCCGAGGTCCCTCTCGCTTCCCCCCAGCACGACGACCGGCGCGAAGCAGGACTCGGTGACGAACCTGTACTCGTCGGGCGTGCCGACGTACTTGGTCTTGATGATGTCGGCGCCCATCTCTGCGCCCACGCGGGCGGCTACGGCCAGCTCTTCCACGCTCGGGTCGCCGCCGAAGCCGAGCGGCAGCATCTCGGCCAGCAGGGGCACGTGGCACGTGCGGCACTCCTTGGCCACGGCGCCCAACGTCGCCAGGCTGCGCCCTTCCTCTTCGGTGCCGCAGATGCCCATCACCGCGACGGCGTCGGCGCCGAGCCTGAGGGCGTCCTCCACGGAGGCGATGAGGCTCGACGTCTTCGGGGCGTCCCCGACCGAGGTGGCCCCGCCGTCGAGGCGGACGATGAGCCCCAACCGCCCGAGGTGGGCGGCGAAGCGCTTGGCTATGCCTGGCGTGGTCAGCACCGCGTCGGCGCCTGCGGCGGCGATGTCCGCGAGGAGCGCGGCCGGGTCTTGCAGCCGGCCGAGCGGGAACATCCCGGGCAGGCCGTGGTCCATGGCGATGATCACGGTCCGGCCGTTGGGACGGAAGACGCGGCCCATGCGCACCGTAGTGCCGGTCACGACCGCACCTCGTTGTCGCAGAGGCGCAGGACCTCTTGCGCGGCCGACGCGTCGGTGACCAGCACGTCCACGTAGCCGCCACGTATGGCGCCGAGGATGGCTGCGCCCTTCGAGGCGCCGCAGGCGGCCGCCACGACGCGGGGGACGGCCCGCAGCTGATCCAGCTCGACGCTGAAGAGGTAGGGCAAGGTCGACACGGGCTGACCCGACTGGTCGAAGAAACGCATACAGATGTCCCCTACGGCCCCCGAGGCTTGGAGGCGCTTCCTGGAGTGGTCGTCGAGGTAGTCGGCGAAGAGCATCTCCACCTCGCGCCCTAGGTCGATGTTCCCGATGCCCACCACGGCGACGTCCAGGGAAGACCACGCCGTGGTGACCTCGCTGACGTCGGTCGACGCGAGGAGCGAAGCGTGCGCGGCAGCGCTGTCGACGATGGCGGGTACGTAGAAGGTCATCCAGGTGCCTCCGAGGCGCTCGCTGACCACCCGCGCCATGTCGTGCACCTGGAAGCTGGGGGCGATCTTGCCCAGGCCGCCCAGCAGCGGGATCACGCGGACGTTCCTGTCGCGGCGCGGCTCCAGGGCGTGGACGACGTTGTAGAGCGTGCGGCCCCAACCGAGGCCCACCGTCGCGTCCGGCGCCAGCGACTCCTCGAGGTACCGGGCGGCGGCGTGTCCCACGCGCTCGCGGCTGAACGCTGGGTCGCTCAGGCTGCCCTCCACGACGATCGCCTTGGCCAGGCCGAGGCGCGACACGAGCTCGGCCTCCAAGGCCTGGTTCGTCGCCGCGGGGTCCACCACGGTGATCTGCACGATCCCCCTGGCCCGCGCTTCCTGCAGCGCCCTGAGCACCTTGGTGCGGGACACGTTGAGGAGCTCGGCGATGTTCGCCTGTGTCCTGCCCTCCAGGTGGTACAGCGTTGCCACCGTGTGGAGGAAGCGGATGTGTTGCAGCGATGTGTCGCTGGACATTTGCTCCTCACATTTGTTCAACTGCTGTCGGCGGAGTATAGCAACGAGCACGCCGGCCGCGTCTAGTGGCCAGCTAGGAACGGAGCTGAAGGTGAAGCACAAGCACCTTGGGTCGAGCGGGTTGCTGGTCAGCGAGCTGTGCTTGGGGACGATGAACTTCGGCTGGCACACCGACGAGGCCGAGTCGTTCGCGATCATGGACCGCGCGCTGGAGCTCGGCATCAACTTCTTCGACACCGCCGACGTCTACGGGTGGGCCGTCGAGCCCGGCCGGACGGAGGAGATCATCGGGGCCTGGTTCGCCCTTGGCGAGGGCCGGCGCGAGGCCGTGGTCCTGGCCACGAAGGTCTACAACCCGGTCAAGCGCCACGCCGCGCGCCCCGAGCCCAACTCGGACACGCGCGGTCTGTCCGCCTACAAGGTCCGCAAGCACTGCCACGCCAGCTTGGCGAGGCTAAGGACGGACCGGATCGAGCTCTACCAGATGCACCACGTGGACCGCTCCTGCCCGTGGGACGAGCTGTGGCCGGCGTTCGAGGCGCTCAGGACACAGGGTCACATCGACTACGTCGGCTCCTCCAACTTCGCCGGTTGGGACGTTGCTACCGCCTGCCAGGAGGCGTCGAAGCGCGGCCTCAAGGGGTTGGTCAGCGAGCAGAGCGTCTACAACCTGCTGCAGCGTCAGATCGAGTCGGAGGTGGTGCCGGCCTGTCGGCACTACGGCGTCGGCCTGCTGCCTTGGAGCCCTCTCGGTGGCGGCCTGCTCGCGGGACGTTCCCGGAAGGGCGTGCGCAGCGAGGACGACTGGCTCAAGGCCGCGGGTGACAACCGCGAGAGCCTCGAGGCCTACGAGGCCCTGTGTCGAGGGCTCGGCGAGGAGCCGGCCACCGTCGCCCTGGCTTGGCTGCTGCACCAGCCCGCCGTCACCGCGCCCGTGATCGGGCCGCGTACCCTCGAGCACCTCGAGAGCGCCGTGCGCGCCACCGAGCTGACGCTCGAGCCGGAGGTGCTGGCGAGGCTGGACGAGATCTTCCCGGGCCCCGGCGAAGCGCCCGAGAACTACTCGTGGTGAGCCCCTGACGTCGCAGTGACCCTCGCGGGCCCGCGCACGCCGCTCCTCAATCGCTCACGCGGGCGACCCACCAGTCGCCCTCCTCGCTGAACAGCTCGACCCTCACGCCCCCCTCGAGCTCGACGAAGAAGTAGTCACGGTGCAGCTCGCGGCCCTCCCACCAGCGGCCGTCGTAGCGCCAGCGGTCGATGACGGCGAGGACGCGGCGGGGCCGGCCGTCCTCCCGCGTCGCCGCGACGTTGACGGTGGGCCCGGAGCGCTGCTTCCTCGGCCCCGGCGCCGCCCAGATGACCGCGGCGGGGGAGCCGTCGTGGGCGAGCGTCACCGTTGCTGGTGTCATCAGTAAGCGCATGCGACCTCTATCGCTGGGGGCCGGCCGCCTCCGGCCACTCGATACCCTGAGTATCTTAGGGTATCGGCGGTCCGGCGGCTCTCGTCTATGACGTGTGTCACAAGCCGTGTGAATCCCGTAAGAACCGGGATGCGAACTTCCACGCTCGTGGTCCGAGGGGGTAATGGGACCGACAGGAGATCGTGGATGAAGAGAACACCGTTCCTCGCCGCGCTGCTCGTCTGGCTGCTGGCAGCTTGCAGCACTCCGACGCAGCCGCCGGTGGTCGAGCCGGACGCCGATGTCTCGACGGTGATGGCATCGGGGGCGACCGCCGTAACAGGCGAGGTCGTGCGCATCACCGTTCAGCTCATGGACTCCGAGGGTGAGCCCCTCGCCAAGTCCGGCGTAGCCGTAGCCTTCTACAGCACCGCCGGCACCCTCGGCAGCGGCACGCCCACCACGGCCGGCGCCATGGTCGGCCCGCTCGTCGTGCGCACGAACGCCAACGGTGCCGCGGGCGCGAACCTCACCTCCGGCCCCGGCGCCGTGACCGTGAGCGCCTACCTCGGCCAGGACGACAGCGGCCCGAAGATCGGCGACGTGGTCGTCACCTTCGCGTCCGACGAAGACACGGACGACGAGGACAGGGGCGACGAGGAGCCCAAGGCCCCCAGCGCCGCCACCTCGACCCTCACGGCCTCGAGCCTCAAGGCCACGACAGGCGCCAGCGTCACGCTCACCGTCCAGCTCCACGACGAGGACGGCGAACCCCTGGTGGAGGCCGGCCACCAGGTCACCTTCGCGACCAGCGAAGGTCAGCTCACCTCCGAGGGTCTCGCGCTCAGTGACATCGCGTCGGACCCCCTCACCGTTGAGACCGACGCCGGCGGCGCCGCCGTCGTGCGCCTGACGAGCCCGCTGGACGCCGAGGTCGAGGTCACGGCCTACCTCGGCGGCTCCACCGCCGCTCCCCAGGTCGGCTCCGTGACGGTCACCTTCGCCTCGATCGTCATGGACGACGTGGTCGTCACCTACGACGGCCAGCCGAAGACCATCACCGCCGTCTTCTCCGACCCCGCGGCCGCCGAGGGCGCCGTCTACGTCTACGGGGGTCAGGCCAGCGCAGGACTGCTCAACGACGCTCCCCGCGACGCCGGCGTCTACGTCGTGACCGTCATCGCCGGCGGCGGCTTCCCCGGCACCGCGACCGCCACGCTCACCATCGAGCCCCGCCAGGTCGGCTTGGCCACCTTGGAGTTCGCTGACAAGGCCTACGACGGCACGCCCACGGCCCCCGTCACGGTCGCGCTCGACGAGGCGACCCTCGTGGACGGCGACGACGTCTACGTCGAAGCCGACGCTGCGGGCGAGTTCCAGGTCCTGGACGGCGACGAGTGGGTGCCCGCGAGCCGTGCTGGTGGGTACGGTAACGATTCCGGCAGCCGCGTCGTGGCCTCCCTGTCCCTGGCCGGCGCCGACGCCCACAACTACGTCCTGCCCGAGCTGCCCGCCGGCGCGGCCGTCATCGAGCCGTTCGGCCTCTGGGTCGCCAACGCCACCGCGGGCGACAAGACCTACGACGGCACCACCGCCGTGGAGTTCGGCGGCGTCCTCTCTCCCAGCCCGTTCCTTGGTGACGACGTCGGTCTGACCGCCCGGTTCGGCAGCGCGGACGCCGGCGACGCCGTGCCCGTCCTGTTCGGGCTCGTGGGCGACGACGCCGCCAACTACGTCCTCGGGGACCCCGACGTGACCGCCGCCATCGCGCCGCGCGCCGTCACCGTCACGGCTGCGAACGCCAGCAAGACCTACGGTGAGGCGGCCGTGCTCGACCAGACGGCGTTCACCGTCGCGGGTCTCCTCGATGGCCAGTCGCTCGTCTCCGTCACGGTGACCAGCGCCGGCGCCGCGGCCGATGCCGACGCCGGCGAGTACGAGATCGTGGCGTCCGACGCCCAAGCGGCCGACGGCACCAGGCTCGCCAACTACCAGGTCACCTACGTGGCAGGCACGCTCGCCGTCGAGCCGCGCACCCTCACCGTCTCGCCGCTGGGCAGCCAGGGCAAGGCGTACGGGGCGGCCGACCCAGAGCTCCTGTTCACGGTCGCGGGCCTCGTCGACGGCGACAGCGTCGTAGGCGCCCTGAGCCGCGAGGAGGGCGAGGACGTCGGCCGGTACGAGTACGCCCTCGGCACCCTCAGCGTGGACGACGGCAACGACGGCGACAACTACGTGCTCGAACTGGCGGGCGAGGAGACCTTCCAGGTGGCCGCCAGGAGCCTCGTCGTCACGCCGAACGCCGGGCAGGGCAAGACGTACGGCGACCTCGAGCCAGCCTTCAGCTTCACGGTCACCTCGGGTGAGCTCGCCGGCGACGACGCCTTCGTGGGCGCGCTCGGCCGCGAAGATGGCGACGCGGTGGGCTCCTACGCCTTCACCCTCGGTACCCTCGCCGTCGACGACGGCAACGGCGGCGCCAACTACTCCTTGAGCCTCGGCGGCGACGAGACCTTCTCGATAACCGCTCGCGAGGTCACGATCGGCGGCAGCTTCACCGTCGCCACCCGCCCCTACGACGGCACGGCGTCCGCCAGCGTCGCCAGCAACGCCCTCGTGGTCGTGGGCGCCCTGGAAGGCGACGACGTCGCGGTCTCGCCTGTGGCCGAGTTCGCCGACGGGCTCGTCGGCTCCGGCAAGGCGGTCGCCCTCACGGGCGACACGACCCTCGTGGGCGAGGACGCCGGCAACTACGCGCTCGACATGACGGGTGCCCCGGCCTCGACCGGCGAGATCGTCCGCGCTCCCGTGGCGTTCGACGTCGCCAACAAGAACTCGCTCACCTACACGGGCAGCCCGCTCGGCCTCGTCATCGTCTCCGACGTCGCCCCCGTGCCGGCCGACCAGCCGGTGGCCTACGAGATCAACTACCGCCGCGTGGCCACGCCCAGCGGCCAGGAGGTCGACGAGGGCGTCGGATCGGTGAAGGAGGCCGGCCTCTACCGCGTAACCATCACCTCCACCGACGACCGCTACGTCGGTCAGAACGACGTGCTCGTGCCGGTCTCCGCCCGCCCGATCACCGTCGCGGCCGCCAGCTCCAGCAAGGTGTACGGCGAAGCCGACCCCGACCTGTCGCCGGCCCTCGTGAGCGGCTCGCTCGCCGCCGGCCACGGCCTCTCGGGCCAGCTGACCTACACGGGCGAAGGCACGGGCTCGTACGACCTCGCTCTCGGCACCGTGGCCGTGAAGGCTGGCGCCACCGACCACACCGCCAACTACGCGATCACCATCGCCGGCGGCTTCACGGTCCAGCCGGCCCCGGTGTCGTTCGACATCGGCAACGCCAACACCAAGCGCGACGGCGTGCACGTCTTCTTCGCCGACGGCGAGTCGGTCCTCGGCCTCGAGGTCCTGTCCACCCCCGCGGGCATGAACGACTACGTGCTCTCGTACCGGCGCACCCACGACGAGCTGTTCGCGCCCGTGCCTGCTGGGCGCCAGACCGTGAGCTCCATCTCGGCCTTCGGCACCTACGCGGTGACGATCAGCTCGAGCAACCCGAACTACCAGGGCACGAGCGTCAGGACCGTGTGGGTCACCGACGGCATCGCACTGGGCGCCCCCACGCTGGGCGACCAGGGCGAGCCCGTGGCCGTCCGTGTCCAACTTGGCGAGCAGAAGCTCGTGACCATCCCGTTCCTCGGCGCGAACGGCGAGCCGCGCGCTCTCGGCCCCGTGCCGATCACCTTCGACCTGACCGTGTCGCCGTCCGCCGGCTTCCTCTTCCTCGACCCCGTCACGCTGGAACCGATCACCTCGGTGACCGCTGTGCCCGGCGCCACGGCGCTCAGCTTCCTCGTCGTCCCGCAGACGCTCGCGGACGGCCCGTTCGAGGTCTCGTTGGCGCTCGACGGCTGGTCGGACGAGCCCGAGACCATCCTCTCCTTCGACGTCCAGCCCGAGGCCGTCCTCACGGTTACCGGCAGCGGACTGGAGGTCGGCCAGGACGCCATCTCCGCGCCCATCAACGTCTCGCTCACTGACCTGAGCCTCGTGAACGTGGCGGCCCCGGTCGACGTGACGCTCGACCTCGTGTCCGAAGGCCTGGTCTTCTACGACGACCTGGGTGCCGAGGTCATCACCAGCGTCACCATCCCTGCCGGCTCCTCCTCGGCGACCTTCCGTGTCATGTCGTCCTCGACGGGTCAGGTGCAGTACGCGATCCAGAACGGCGTTGGCGTGGCCGGCATCGTGGACGCGTACCTCGGCTCCGTCACCGTCAACCCGAAGCCGTCCATCGACCAGGTCAGCCTGAGCGGCGCCCAGGTGGGCGACCTGCTCGGCTTCGAGGTCTACGGCGCGAGCTTCCAGGACGGCGCCACCGTGACCTTCGGCCACCCGGGCTTGGGCGTCGGCGGCATCACCGTCTACAGCGACGGCGTGCTCGCGGCGACCCTCTGGGTCCAGGTCGGCGTGCCCGCCGGTTCCTACGACCTCGTCGTCACCAACCCCGACGGCGGCACCGTCACGGTGACCGGCGCCCTCGAGGTCGCGCTCCCCACCCTCACCGCCAACGACGACGGCCCCTACGACATCGTCGAGGGCGGCAGCACGCAGTTGAGCATCGCCGGCCTCCGCGTCAACGACGTCTACAGCTCTGCGTTCCTGGTCTGGGACTTCGGCGGCATCGTCACCACGCACGGGGTGAGCGTGACGAGGAACGGCGACACGCTCAACGTGGCCTCGACCGGCCAGCGCGAGGACGGCGCCTGGTTCACTTACCGCGTCGTCGACGAGCTGGGCACGGAGTCCGAGGCCACCGTCACCTTCGACGTCACGCTGCCGCCCGTCGACGCGATCGTCTTCGACGACGTGGACGAGTTCAACAGGTTCATCCTGTCGAGCTACGAGCCCCCGACCTTCCAGGAGGTCTTCAACTCCTGGCCGCGTGCGAGCAGCGCCAGCTACTTCGAGAACCCGGCCAGCGCCAGCGGCGCCGCCGCGGCGTGGGTCTACGACAGCGGCCTGGGCAGCATCCGTCAACCGCAGAACACGACGACCCACGAGATGGTCGTGAGCCCGCTCAGCGATGCGCTGGAGTACTACAAGTTCGAGGCCACGCTGACCTCGACGAACAACGACGACGACTCGATCGGCCTCGTCATCGCCTTCGTCCGCGACAACGGCGTGAACAAGGCGCTCGTCGCCCACCGCACGCACTCCGGCACCGCGCCGAACCTGGGCTGGGGCATCGCCTACTACGAGGGAGGCGTCCAGACCACGCTCACCAACGTCTCGGTGGGCGGGACGAGCAGCGGCTGGAACGGGAGCGCCTCGCGCGTGAAGGTCGAGCGCAACGGCGACCTCATCCGCACCTGGGCCACCCCCTGGAACGACCTGGCGAACTTCCAGGGCGAGATGGTCATCGACCTCGAGGCCAACACGATCAACGGCGCTGCCGTGGCGGTGGACCTCTCGGTCTTCAAGGGCAAGAAGCAGTACGGCTACTACACCTTCAGCCAGGCCGACTCCACCTACCAGAACGTGGTCTTCGAGGGCGGCGTCGCCCGCGACGTGGCCATCCTGCTGGTGCTCGGCGTCGACACCGACGACGACGGCCGCGACGACACCTGGAGCGACAGCGGCGTCTGGCGCTTCCAGGAAGGCGAGTGGGTACTCGTCCCGGGCCGGAAGATCCAGGACGAGCTCGGCTACCCGCGCGTCGTGACCTCCGTGGCGCCGTACCCGGCCCCGGACGGCGAGCCGTCGGGCACCAGGTACGAGGTCCGCGAGGGCGTGGTGGTCCTGGTCCCGTCCAACTGACGTCCACCTAGACCCGGCGGTGCGCTGAGCGCACCCGTGGGAGAGCGAGCGCCCGGCGAACCTCGCCGGGCGCTCCTCCATGTGCAAGGCTGCGTGACGTGAGCTTCGCTACGAGCCAGCCGGCCATGTCGGCCACCGGCGTGGGCGTCCGCCTCGGCGGCGTGACCGTCATCGAGGAGGCAGACCTCACGCTGCACGCGGGCGACCTGGTCCTCCTCACCGGCCCGAACGGGGCGGGGAAGAGCACGCTCCTCAGGGCGCTGGTCGGGCTCGTCCCGGCCAGCGGCGACGTGGCGGTGGCCGGCCGCCCGCCCGGGTCGCTCTCGGGACGGGCCGCCTTCGTCTTCGTCCCCGACGAGCCGGCCCTCTACGAGGACCTGACGCTCGCCGAGCACGCCTACCTGACCGCCGCCCTGTACCGGGACCCTGCGGCCGAGGCGCGAGCGATCGAGCTCCTCGAGCGCTTCAGGCTCGGCGACCGCACCGGCGAGTTCCCGGGCACCCACTCTCGCGGCATGAGGCAGAAGCTAGCCCTGTCGCTGGCTCTCGCGCTGGAGCGCCCGCTGACGCTGCTGGACGAGCCGTTCAACGCGCTCGACATCGAGTCCCAGGAGCTTCTGGCCCGGCTGCTCCGCGAGCGGTGCTCGGGGGGCGGCGCCGTGCTGCTCACCGGCCACCAGCGCGACCTGGCCTCGTTCCTCGACGCCCGCGTGGTGGCGATAAGGGACGGGCGGCTCCACCTGGCGCTGCCGGGGGCCTGAAGGTGACCTCCGCCGCGGCCGTCGGTTACCTGCGCCGCCGCACGCTGCTGCGCTCGACGCGCGCCTACGTGAGGTGGGTGGGCAAGGCGGTCGGCTGGTGGACGGTCGGCTACCTGGTCTTCTGGCTGGTCGCCTTCGTCGTCTCCGGCGTGCAGCTCGTGCTCGTCCCCGCCGCGGAACCTCTGCCTTCGTGGCTGGCGGTGGTGCCCTCCGTCGCACTAGCGCTCTGGTTGGGCCTACCCCTCCGGGTGCGGGTACCGCCAGTGCACCTGGACAGGCGCGACCTCATGCGCCTGGCGCTGGCGCCGGCGCCGCCGCGCGCCGTCCTCGGCTACCGCCTCTCGTTGACGCGGGCATCCTCGATCGTGGTCGGCGCCCTGTTGGGCGGGGCGTGGACGCTGCTGGCGCGCTCGTACCTGCACCTGGACGCGCCGTTCGCGGCCCTGGCGGTGGCGGTGCTCGCGGTGGCCAAGGTCGACCTGGCGTGGCTTCGCTACGCGGGCTCGAGCGCGCAGGTCCTGCGGGGCGTCGACGCCGGGACCGCAGGCGGCGTCCTGACGTCTGTGTACGTGCTCTCCGCAGCGGCCCCCGCCGTGTTCGCCTTGGTCGTCGGGGAGCCGGACTGGTCGTTCGCCGTCACCGCCGGGCTGGCGTCGACGGGCGTGGCGGTACTTTTCGCCCCGGTGGTGCTGGCCGCGTGCGCTCACCTCGCCGCGCGGCGGTCGCTCGCCGAGTCGTGGCCGCCCCGGTTCGCGCCGCAGAGCCTCGTGCTCTCGCAGCTGGGCAGCCTCCGCTCGCTGCAGGTGCTGTCACAGGCCGCCGGCCTGGACCTGGGGGGCGGCGCCGTCGGCGCCGAGCGGGAGAGGCTCCTCGCTGCGCTCCACGACGCGCCGGGCAGCCTGCGCCCCCGCCGGTCGCTGCGCCGGCCGCCCACGGGGGCGCCGGTATGGCGCGCCCTGGCGTGGCGGTCCGCCTCGTCGCTCTACCGCCGCCCGCGGGCGCAGTGGCTGCGGCTGGGCCTGCAGGCGATGTTCGCCGCTACCGCCGGCCTGGCCGCGAGCGGGTCGCTCGCGTCGCAGGCTGGAGGACCGGCGCTGCCGGGAGGCGCCCTCGGCGGCCCGTTCGGCGGCGCCGTCGCGGTCCTCTTCGCGGGCTTCCTCGTCGGGCAAGTGGTGGCCGCGCTGCTCGGCCCGACGCCTCCCGCCCGCCTGGCGCCCTTGGCGCCGTCGGCGCGTACCTGGGGCCGGCTGGTGCCCGCGCTCACGGTGCTCGCCGTCGCGACGGTCGTGACGACGGTCCTCCTCGGGGTGGTCCTGGGCTCCGCTGGCGGCTCCACGTCCGCCGCCGGGTTCGCGGCCCTGGCCCTCACCGCCGCGCTGGTGGTCGAGAAGTACTCGTCGTGGACGGGCCTTTCTCCCACCCGCTTCGAGCCGCAGGCGGTGGCGGCGATAGTCGTGGCCCTGCCAGCGCTGCTCCTGCAGGCCTTCGGCTACCCCTCGTGGACGCTGACGGGCCAGTGGGTCCTGCTGGCCGTCGTGCTCGTCATCGACGTCTGAGGACGCGGCGCCCGCAGCCAGGTGGCCGAGGGCGCCGCGCTTCACGACTCGGGCGCTACCGTGAGCGTCGTCGCTCGGCGGGCTGAGGCGCGTACGCCGCGCAGAGCCGTCAGTCGGGGATCTCCACCCAGACGTACGCCCAGTCGACGCCGCTCTGGTTGGAGCAGGTGCCGTCGCCCGTCCAGTCGATGTCCACGGCGTCGCTGGCGGGAGCGAACCCGTCGCGCGCGAGCCTGAGGGGCCGGCGCGAGCCGTCGGGGGAGATGAGCGTGGCTGCGACGCGGTAGGGGCCGACCGGTAGGTCGTAGATGTCGATGTCGCGGCCCGGCTCGTTCAGGACGCGGGTGAAGGGGGCCACGCTCGAGCCGTCTACGCGCGGGCCCGTCGGGGTGAAGGAGAACTCGATGCGGCTGCCGGAGTAGTAGCCGGCCGACATCACGCGGAGCATCCCGCCGAAGTACTCGTTCAGGTTGCGCAGGTCCTCGATGGGCCCGGTGAGCTGCCAGCGGAAGTCGCGCACGGCGCCTTGGGTGGCGACGAACGAGTCGTAGTCGGCGGGCGACCCCATGCCGAGGCGCAGGCAGAGCTGGCGGCCGTTGTACGTGACGTACGTCCACGCCTTGGCCGTGTAGGGGACGTCGACGAGCCCCTGCGCCAAGTAGCGGCCGTTGGCGTCGGTCCTCACTTCGACGAGGCCGGTGGTTATGGAGGGCTG
>Ga0182741_1002425_pt1 | contig 21759 bp, 13 predicted proteins | sample eDN5th37CBELigOP_FD_128874 | JGI IMG/M metagenome (GOLD analysis project Ga0182741, IMG submission 128874) | Enriched Organic Plus compost microbial communities from Emeryville, California, USA - eDNA 5th pass 37_C BE-Lig OP (version 2) (version 2) ... | reverse complement strand
GACCTGTTACATTCCTGAGAATCCGTATACGAGCTCACTCACCTGACAGGACCTGAAGGCACATCTCTTCGTTTCAACTCATGCGATTCGCATCTTGACAACATAGGACTAGAAGTAGGCACCAAGAATGGCAGAAGAGAGGAATCCTCCCCGGGATATGCCCAAGGGTAACCCCGTGCCCACTCTCACGACCCTGTTCTATGCTATCTGTCGAGGCGACCCTGACGAGTTCTCATGGGTGTGGGCCTACGCCGCGGGTGCCGGCGAAGTTGAGCTCTTTGCGCGTGTCCTCTCAGAACTGTCTCAATTCAACGCACTCGATATCATTAACCGGCAAGCCCTTGCGTTCCGGGCAAAACTTGAGAAGACCAATAAGGACATTTCAGCAGAATCTGCGACAACTTCCACCAGTACAGCAGCAGGAGAAGTCAAAACGGCTCAACAAGGCAGCAATGGGTCGACTGCTCCCAAGTCAGAGGCCAAATCAGTGTCCACACCTGGGGATGACGTAAGTGGCTCTGGTAAGAAGTCATCTAAGAAAAGCAAATCAGGTGCAGCCACGCCACTCACTCTTCCGCCTGGGATCCCACTCCCGCCCAAGGGCATTGTGATTCCAGGTCTCTCTCCTGCAAGGGGCTCAAATAGCCAGCCCGCTCTAACCCCGATCGCAGGCTCTGGAAAGAATGGAAAGGCGTCTAAGGCGGAAGAGGCGCCGAAGCCTGATCCATTCCAAGAGCTCATCAAAAAGCGAGCACTCGAGCAGTTACAGAAGCAAAAGATTGTCGAAGCTCCTCCAGTTGAGAAGGAAAAACCAAAAACTACCAAGCCGAAAGTGGAAAAGCCCGAGAAGCCGGTGATTATGCCCCCAGTTCCCCCTCCACCACCATCATCATCCTCATTTGAAGGAACGACAGGCCATGCCGACAGAGCCAATCTCAAAGGACCAGTGCCAGTATGGCAGCACCTGCCACACTTCCTGCATTTATGCCACGTTGCGCTTTCCCGTCGGCCTCCACCAAGACGAGTTTTGGTCTCTTCAAAGACCGGGAAGAGTGCCAAAGCCTCGACAACTGATGAAGATGATGTGCCTGTTTTTAAGCTTGTACCAGTTGAACCTGCACTGGTTCAGGCCGCGAGGATGGGTCAGGCCCATATCGTTTCGTTACTCCTGGCTATGCCATGGGCTAATCCAGAAATATTCGAACGTGGGACACGTACAACGGCACTAATGGCTGCAATGTCAAGATTCATAGGAGCAGCTCGAAGACAGCCCACGCGCCAGAGGCTTCATGTAGCGAAATATGTTGCCCAGCGTGTGTCCGACGATCCTGTATTAGAAGCGCGCCTTCGACAAGTCGCCGCAATGTGGGCGCGTGAAGGTTTCCCTGTTAGTGAGATAGTAGCACGTGCCTTGCAGCGTCTACGATTGCAGCTACAGCAGCTTTCACCTGAAAAGGATGAGCACTCAACAAAGACCCAAAGGGGTAGTAGCGTGAATGCAAGGGCAGAGCTTGAAGAGACCTTACCTATTGGCACCCCCATTTTGGCACCACTCACTTCATCGATGAGCACTACAATGGAAGAACTCGGATTAGACATCCCAGCGTATCCAAGTGAAGCATCCCAGGTGAACACCCCAATTCCTGAGTATCTAGAGGAGAGCTATTTTTCACTTCTGCAGGGAACCTCTCACGCTGAGTCTGCGGCTAGAGGCGCCAAAGCACTGATCCGGCCCGAGCAGTTCGCCCGAGGTCTTAGCTCTCATGCGCCCTCGTCTGCGGCTCCGCAACCCACAGCATCATCTCCGAATCTATTTCCCCTTGTTTCATCGGTTCTCAAGTCGCACTTCGAACCCGCTTATTGCAAACGGCGCCATGACTCCATGTCAACCAATTCAAGTGAGGCTGGTGGTGTATTGCCTGAGGAAAGAGGCTCGTCGACTGCGCTCGAAGGGGTAGGTGTGGGTTGCGTTTTAACCGATCAGGACCATATCTGCGACCTTCTGTATTCGCGTCGTGATGACGTTGCCTCGAACCTTCGGAAAATAGCACCTCCGCCTGCGCTAAATGCGGGGCTCAGCTGGGATCGTATGTCACGAGGGTCCGGCTCACAGCGCGGCTCGCGACGGGCTGTGTCAAAATCTAGGCAAGGCTCGATCGCGGGATCAGCTGGGGTGCCCGAAGGTGTTGCGACTGAGTATTTTGAAGATGACACTTCAGCACCAATCCCACGTGTCCGGCGCGCCAAAGATGATCTCGCTACAGAATTCGATGAAACCCAGGATAGTGCTTCGGCACGTCGAGACAACGTAGACCGCGAAGTTGATGAAACTTTGAGTGAGCATGGCTATGCTGGCCGTGGCGCGAACACCGCGAGCCACCCCGGGGCTGATGATGATGAGATGCCAGGCCATTCATCACGCAACCGAGCACCTGGTCCGTCAACCCGATTCCCACAAAGCAGCAACAGTAATATCTATCTCTCCCAGTCAAGTAAAGCGGTGAGACATAGTGATACACGTCGACGCTCCCAATCTGTCTCACGCGAGAGGCGCGTAGATGAAGATTTCGTGATCGGAGCGGATCAAATCTCTACAAACGAAACAGACCAACCTCCGGCCTCGGTAGGTCCTCCACAGCAGGATCGAGATATGGAAACGATGAGTGGTGGTTCGAATCGACGTACCTCACTGAAGGGAACTCTGACGATGCGGAGTGGACCAGATTTCTCGACTCAATCGAATCACCCAACTTCGCCTATAGGGACGGAACGCGCAGCTGCAAACCTTCTTGCTGTAGGAAGCTCGTACGTTGCCCCGTCCAAGCCACGTCTTATTATGCTTCCAGACCGTATCTCACCCCACTATGTCCAGGCGGTTTTCGGTGACCTCAGCAAAGGACCGCAGCGATCCGGCATCGAGCCATCGAACCAGGGTGGGAATCTGGCTAGCGACCCTGCACAACGGACAGCCATTTCGCAAAACCACCGCTCAACCCTGATCCACGTCGTTCCGGAAAATGCCCCGGTCGTTCCGGAAAATGCCCCGGTCCCTACACTTCCCGTTAATTCCACTGCCGATACAGCACCTCTTCAGGTGCAACCCTTCGTGGACGCAGGCCAACAAACGTCAGCACGTATTTTTGCCGGCCAAGCTCAAGCTGAAGCACAGGCAGCGTTATCTGACGCCGAAATCGAGTTGAGCAAACTGGATCCTATTGTCCAAGATGCATTGCGAAAGACCCAACTGTCAGATCCTTATGTTGTTGCGGCACTTTTATACCCTACCTTGGCCATGCCCGCTCTCATTCATGAGTACACATCGCATGTGCATTCTCATTCTATCTACACCCCCGAGCGAGATAAGGAGCAAGAACGAGGAGCCGATAAGTCGTTAGGCGCAGCATTTAAGGAAGCCACGGTAGATTCCGGGCCTGCATCGTCACCAGCGCAGAGCAAAGCCCAGCCCGGGCTCCCCGACCTGAGTCTACAACTCTCCCCTCCAAGCATGACCATCAACGAGCTTGTCCCTCTCCCCCTCACACCGTCATTCGTCAAGTCAAAGTTCGTGGCCGCAGTAATGGACCTACCTGAAACCGTTGATACCGCTGAGGCAAACCCCGCTGAAGCGAGTATTGAAACCACGACACGCTCCGGTTTCGCAATCGCAAAGGAGCTTCAGATTATCTCACCGATTGATGCTGGAAAGGGAACTGGGAAGTTACGTATTCGACCTGATGCAGAGCCCGTTCCTGTGGCAGGCCCATCACTGACTCAACCTGTCATTCCTCTGCCCACCGTGCACATCGATCTACCAGCGCCGCCAGAACCATCACCGGTCCCTCACACGCAAGGCAGCACCATACCGGACGTCAAAGAGGAAGTCCCAAGGCAGCCACAGCAGAACAATAATACGACGACGCAGGTGAAGGTGTTGTCTTCAAATAGTAATGTCGTTGATGTCGTCGAAGCACCCGTTCCTATGCCTCTTCCTCACCCAGACTTTGTTGCTGATTTGCTTGCGAAGGGTGTCTCGGCCCGACCAGTCTTTAGCCAGCTTCGCACCACAATGCTCTCGTCTACTCGCTCAAAGTCACAGAGTGGTAACCCTTCGGTTCCAGCGGCTCGGACAGCACTGACGGACATCTTCGATACTATTGTGACTCTGGTCGGACATGGGTGTCGACTGGATGCGCGCAATCGAGAGTCCTTGAACGTATTTGGAATGGTGCCCACCGACGCGCTCAACCGACTCGGCCGATGGTCCATTCGGTTGGGTCTTGTCCGTCTCCGCGCTCGATACTATGTTATCCGCGCGACCCTGCGGGCCCAAATTCTGCCCATGCTCTGGAAAGTGGTGCCACGATTCTCTCCACGTGATCGCCCTGGACTTCGAACCATCCTTGATACGATTGCGGAGAAGCAAGAGAGTGAGCGTCAGGCACGAGAGAGCAATCGCATTGGAGCGAAGAACCCAGCGGCAGCGCCCAAGATCAAATTCACTTATGAGACAGCAAAGGTCGGCAAGCCAAATGAGCTAGCGGGACGAGCAGCCAGCGCAGTTGCAGCCGGTCTGACGGACTTTGCAGCCGCCCTAAAGCTTACCCAGCAGCTGAATGAAGATCCCAGCAAGGAAGCAGACAATAACGACGACGATAACTTCGGGGCTGGTTACGAATCCTTTGACGGACCGCCTCCGGAAGTTGACTCTGACGCGCTCGCTGTAACTGACATTATCCTCGATCTTGTGTGCTCGTACGTTGGGCAGGACAAGTACACAACAACGAGTACACTGCCCATCCGAGGCAGTATCGTGCCGCTTCTGGGTACGATTTAGCTAACTGTTAACCCGCTTGTATGTATGCGGATGCAATGAATACCGTTACATTATTCCACAAAGTCAGTCACCCTAGTCCCTCAGCACAATACATGCATCTGATTATTGGAGTAAAAAATAATCACAATGATGACATATTATGCCTCCTGAGTTCGCATGTCTATCCGCCGTGCCGTTTCAGTAAAACCCCAGCGAGTGCTCCTCACGCAATCACGATGACTTGAATCACGTCGTCAAGATTCAAAGTCACCATTTTTGGCCGAATTCGGCTAAAGAACAAGACTGTCAGTAGGTGTCAAAGCGTGGCATCCGCATAGAAACAGCGTGTGTAAATTAATTTAATGTGTTTATAGGTGATTTACGGCACTGGTGATCCAACTTTTACGCAGTGAAGTCGACCAAGATCCACGATTTTGCCCTCAAAATCACACAGTCACTACCATCCCTACTCTGACCTGTGCGAGAGTGGCGTTTTCCCCGCTGGAGTCGCCCGCGACCTGCCGAGCTCATGCGTTTTCATCTCTATCTTATTGCCGCATTGTCTAGATCCCCTGCAGCTGCTGCAACCGTCGCTTACACACATTCCGAGAGAGGCCAAGCCCTCACAAGTGAGCGAACCTGACTGACTGAGCTGCAAGGCCACGTGCTCGTGTGTAGCTCAGGTGTTGAGACCGTTATAGAGTTGGAACTACGACGAAACCAGCACACCACTTGCGGACTTCGACTAGTGCGACCCACACAGCCACCTTTCTCATTGCAAGCCACGTCAATTGAGTTGCCTGTCAGTCACCAGCATTAGCATGGAGAGCAAGCAACCGCTCACGGCCCAGATGGCGAGGTCACTGTCGCCAAACGAGGAATTTTGGGCGAGGGTGGACGCGCAGCCTGGCGTATCGCTGCACCATCCGGCGTTTGCGCCTGATGCGCCCCCTATCAATATGCCACGACGCAGAGTGCGTAGGTGCTGTGGAATAAATCTCTTCGTCGAGACCGATCCTGCAGACCTGCCTCCAGGTCAGTACCATATCAGCTCGTTTTCGCCAAACATGTGGATTCCCGTGCTTTACTGCAATGCTCGGTTCATCCTGCAAGTCTTCCGCCCGCTAGTCTTGCCCATTCTCATCATGGGCATCATTTTGATCAACATCGTCGACCTGACAAACCATATCGCCGATCGAACGGATGCGGCTGCCCTCAGAAACGTGTTCAACGCCGTGGGAGCACTAATTGCACTTGTGATGCTATGGTCTATTCATGAAGACTCGATACTCCAACGCGCTTGGTTTGGTGTCAAATCCAAAGTCGTCGAAGGCATCTACTACAAGGACTCAGAATTCCACCGAAAGCTGGTGGAGGAATCACCGAGGCTGCGCGAACGCCACAAGTCTACGCCATGGGCATGCACTGGCGATCTGCGGACACTTATCCCTTTCATGCTGTTCTCGCATGATCACCCGGAATATGTTCGCAGATGGCTTACCATGGAAGATGGAGAGGCATGTGCACTTGACTTTGCTTTGCCCCCTGGTGGCTACGACCGTACCAAGCCATTCATCATTGTTCTCCATGGTCTTAATGGAGGATCCACTGAGCCATACGTCCTAGACCTCGTTCATCGAGCGCTTGAGCTTGGCCATGGTGTTGTGGTTATGGTCGCACGCGGTTTGATGCAAACGCCGATCGTAAAGGGTCGTGCATTCACTGGAGGCCGTATTTCCGATCTTCATGCCACCGTGCAACTTGTCCGCAACGTTGTGGGTGTGGGAGGATCGGTCGCAATTGTTGGTTATAGCATGGGTGGTTTGATCGCTGCCAATTACGCTGCTTTGGCCCCGCCACAGAGTGGTGTGGTGGGTGTCGTTGCGCTATCGGCATCATGTGATCTGCGCAGCAACATGGACTATCAGATCTCTCGACGTGTATGGCAGCCCATCCTGACTCTGGCTCTCAAGCAAAACCTAATCATTCCTTGCCAGCACCTGCTTTCCCATCCGGGTCCTTCGCGACTCGAGATCGACATTCGCCGCCTGGAAAGCGCTTGCGATATTGTTCAACTGGATTCGGAGTTCACAGCGAAGTATGGAGGATGGCAATCGGTGGGCGACTACTACGACGATGCGTCGTGTGGTGCGAAAGGGAAGCTGGAATCCCTCAAGATCCCTCTCTGCCTCTTGCACGCAGAAGACGATCCTATCCTTCCAGTCGACGGTATGATACCCGCGCTCGACTGCATTCGTCGCGCGCAAGAAGGCAAGTCACAGGGTGGTGCAAACCTGTTTGTTGTCATCACACGCGAAGGCGGCCACGTCGGATGGCCTGAAGGCGTGAATCCCATGAAGAACAAGTGGGCATGGATGAGCGAAAGCATACTTCAGTTCGTCGGAGGCGCCGCCAGGCATGGACCACTCCGCGTGGCCGAACTCAGGAAGGCATTCATTGAGAACGCTCAGCGTGCACGTGGTGCTGCGAGCGCAGCCGCCGCCGTAGCTACCACGCAATCGAACTCAACCTCGATTACCATTCCATCCTCACTCGATGTAGCTGTGACTGACTACGATGCGGAGATCGAGCGATTGGCTCGAATGTACTACCCCAGTTCCACAATTGAAGCTCATGATCTCGGAAAGTTTGCACCCACTGTTGAGAACCCGATTCCCGCAGAAATTGAGATGCGTGAGCAGCAAAAGCGAGCAAGTGTTGTGAAGAGTTAAGGCGAACTCGGGAGCACCTTGCATTTCGACACGTAATTCCACGCGCACACGCTTAGCCTAGGTCCCGTCTACATGTATGTAATTATATATTATGCGCTTATTTAATGTTCCACCTTCCTTTACTGTTATTAAGTCAACCCCTCCGCTCTATTTATGTACCAACCAACTGTGGTTGCGTGAGTCTTGATTGTTCATTCGACAGCACCAGAATACACTAATCCCTATGAGCCCTCAATTTGTATGCCTTGGAGTGTTCGCGCATGCTCGGCACAATCAGCCATATGCTGCCCAGTCGGCGGCTAAGGCATTCTTCCTCACGGCTGCACGGATAGCTTTCTGACGCGCAATGCGACGAGACTGCCTCGCGGTTTAGAATTTTTCGTTCCACAAATCCGACATTTCTGAAAGTCACGATCCCCATGTCTGAGAAAGAAAAGAAAGAAGATAATTCATCAAAGACCACAGAGAATAGTCAATCGAATCAGGTACAAGCATCAAGGTCCGACTCGGAGGCGCGGCAAACTATCAATGGAAGAAAGCTCCCTGAACCATTGGTTCAGTACTTCAGACAGAGGCGAGAAGAGATCCTCAAGATCTATCCCAAGGCATTTGACCCCAACCTAACGATAGAAGAGCGTATGGAGATGGAGAGGGCCTTCGCAGAAGCTGCAGAAGGTACGTATTTGCTTGAAAACCGAGGGGAAATGTGACAAGGGCAAACGAGCACATTTCAGCTTCCATATCTTACGTCATGATTTCAACTTGAATGCACACTATGTAGGACGTGGCTGCATGTCCATCACAGCCATACTGCAGATGACTGTGTTTTCCATCCTCTTTATGGTTGTTGGTGTTGTTCTATACCGAGAACACAACATCAATATCTTTTATGTGATCCTAAGTACGTCTAAGCGAGTTGTTGGTAAATTCCTGACGGGTTGCTCTGTGCTTGCTTGGTGTCAACACTCATTCTGTGTCGTATGCTCCGGTCTAATCGCGCCTGTGTCTCTCCATCTGCCCCACCTCCCTTGTGTAGAATTCCTTCACAGATTGATTGATCCCGGTCCTGCACCAAATGCAGCAGCAACAGCACCTGCTACCACCGCCAAGCCATTGCAGCTAACTGAAGCTCAAAGAGCTGGTGTCGTTGCCAGTACGCATGGCGCACAAGATCTCAACGTTCTCGAAAGTGGCAGCTCAGTGCCGGTAGTTCCAGCTCAACCTACCGAAGACATGCCTCGCATCAGCGTCAAGCATGAACTGTAGAGAAGATCGATACATATAGAAGCGTTAGTTCTGTAATTTTTACCAAGGCAATGCAATCACGAATAGTAATATTAAGATTTCCTACTGCCGTGCTCGGGAGTGAATCAGCACAGCAGCTTGGATCTCAACTGGGGCTGCCGGAGCGCTGAAATGGGAGTGGATTAAAGTCAACATTTGGGCAGCACTAAGTAGTAAGATTGGGGTGTTTATAAGAGCTTTATGTGAACCTAATGTGGCACACATATGAAGAGAGGCTTTGCCACAAGAATTCTGGTCGTCAGTAGGCTGTTGTTGAAGAATTCGATGCATCCGCAAATGAACGGGATCGATCCCTCAACAGTCAAGCAGGACATGAGGATGGCGCCTCCCTACTAGGTACATATAACATCTCTAGGTGCATGTGCAAACTTTCGCACCAATGTATCATATGTTCTTGGTCAAACGATGTACGAATAACCATGGGGGTTGTGATGGGTCTCTGGCCGGTCCACCTCACAACGTGACGAAGCCTAAAACAGATCAGGCAGATCGCCTGATGCACACCGATGTATTGTACAAAATGTTGAGCAATGACACGCTTCCATGTGTCCCTACGTGATCATTACCCTTTTGATGGCTTGTTCGTGCATCCTGGTCCACATTAGAGGCCCACGAAGGTCAGCCTCATCGTAGTTCGGCCTCCATTGGTTTCCGGTCACGAAATAGATCCTAACATAGACATTCCAGTTAGCTAGTGCTTGCTTCCAAAGAGTGAAGGATTACCACGATTCGGAGGGAACTCCGTCCCGTGCACCACTCCTCCGCGAAGTGCAGTCAGGACGTTCCTTTTGAAAAGTACAGGATTCGTTCGCATTTCCTCCGCAGCCTCAATATTGAGTGGATCGTGTGGGTTGGGATCAGAGAATAAGAAAAGCAGGCCGAAGACGACTGTCTCGATGGTAAACGTAGGCTTCCAGTTCTTTTGTAACACGTTGACGCACGGTTTGCCTTGGAGATCGATGTTCGGGTGCCAGATCTTGTCAACACAGGTGCAGACTGGAGAACCCCATGGATAATCATCAGGTATCTCAAACTTGAACTCAAATAGGCCACCCGCCCACAGGCCATCCGTCGGCCTGATGATAAGCGAGAACTTCATGTAGTTATCATCCTTGTTTGCGACCAGTTCCACAGTGGCTAGAATCCAGGCAGCAGATGGGTGGAAGAATCGGTCAGTGTTGTGGGAGCATGGAGCAAGCGCATAGCGTGGAGAGCCTTGGAGACACGTTGCAATGGCATGAGTCATACGTACATGGCAGGTCGAGCTCAGCAATGTCCTTGGCCATCTTCATAATGGCCACAGACTGCGAAGACTTGGTCTCCACTGCTTCTCCAGTGCCTACGTCAGCCTTCTTTGTACGGCGCCGGCTCATAAGCCCGGCGACAGAAGGCGCATCATCCGACATGTCTAGATGGAAAGAAACGAATGCTATGGAATTCAGAGTTGAGCACATGCCACAATATCGAGATTTCCAAACTCGAGAAATGTAGTCGAACGCTTGGATCAAGACTGCCAAAAGTGTGATAGGAAGTGTCCTAGGCACCCGAGCGGGAATAATAGGTTAAAGACCGAAATGAACTTCGGAGTAAGGATATCGCGACTCCATCCTTCACTCCATGATTAGAAACTGAGAGTATGCGTAAGCACACAAGAAGGCGCGTATCATCACGAATAAAGGAACTACTAGCACGCGAAAAAGAATCGCACCAAGAATGAGGTCGAATGAGGGTATGACTGTATGTAGCTACATGTAGAGTCTATGGCGGAATCAAACCATAGCATCTAAAGGTAGTATGTCTTACTGTTGCGTCGTACTGAGCAGCATCACGACTTCGCTAAAGTCGGCAGGTCCCAATGTTGGAGTGTACGGTCGAGGCTGGTTGGATTTGAAAACTCGGCTGACATCCGCTGGCTTGTAGTTGGGACGGATCTGCATCCATTGCAAGCCATTGTACCAGACACCTCCAACTTGTACTCCACTGACGCCCCATGTAAAGTCCTGCCAATCGGAAGTCTCATACAACACCTCGCAGAGAGATTGAGGAAGTGGGACAGGCACTTCGGTCGCACTCAGGACGGCGCCCAATGTGGTCGCAAGGTTATTCGAACCCGCAGTCGAGCCGGTGGATGTTGCTGCTCCATCAGCCATAGTTGCAGCGTCCGACGAGGCCGCACTGTCGCTGCCTTCAGGTGCTGTCGATCCCGATTGCTGTGGCTGTGAGGACGCGATGAGCACCGCGTTGTAATACTTGGACATGAGCCTTGTTCGGCGCGAGGAGAAGCCCACAAAAGGCTCACTACGAGCGCCAGATGTAGAGTTGCTGGTGCTTTCATTACCAGACGGCGTCGATGGGGACGCTGGTGACTGCTTTGACTGACTTCTCCGGCCTTTGGTACCAGTAGGCGCAGGAGCAGCAGATGCTGCTGATGACGAGGCCGCATCCTGTGCCGCTTTTAGTGCTCTCTGTTGCTGTTGGGCTAGGGTAACTGCTCCCTTTGCCGTTAACACAACAGGAAGATTCCAGGTCGCAAGCTGTGATGACTCGAGTACGCGTGCCCATCGATACTGTCCAGAGGGTGTCAGACTGAGCTCGTAGCTGCGTCCTTCGGCATCACCAAAGTACATGCTATGCTCTGCAACGCGCGCAGAAAACCAACGAGCCGGATGCACACCTGAATCTTGGATCACGGAAGGGCTATAAGCGATTGCTGGCTCATTCCGTGGCGTGAAGAGAATGCCACCTTCGGGCAAGGGTTTGCGACGAAGCTTTGCAGCTGAAGCCGACGAAGAGGAGGCTGCCGGCCCAGATCCTGGCCCAAGGCTGCCTCCGCCAGCCGTCGAAGAGTTCGCTGTGGACGCGTTGGATACACCCTCCACCAGCGCGTCCTGGCGAATTGTAGTCTTCAACAAACGAATGTCAGGACCTGTGCTGACGCGGCGACGATACAATTGGAACGGACTGCCTTGCTCGACTGTTTCGATGCGAACAATTTGAATGGATGCCTTTGCTGCACAAGATGATGAATTCGTCCCTGGGCATGCACGTGTGCGCAGGCCAGCATTATCTGTGGCTGGGTATTCGGGAAGTGGGGGAAGAATTCGGCAAATTACAGAAAGCGCAACATAGTTTGTTGGAGCTGGGGACCTCAACGCAACCAGACCCGTGTGCTGGAGCATTGCAACAATATCTGAATCCTCAGAATAAATGAATGGTGATAAACAATAGCAGGGAATGGTTGTTGCGGAAGTTGAGTGGAGCGCAGCGGATGCCAGCAGACTCTCTTCGGAGAGAACTGGAGCAGACGCAGCCAGCGTGAGCGAGTCCAAAGGGCCGAGCTGTGGAGGCGGTATCGTGGCTGGATCGCAAAGCAAGCCGTTCGGAAGCGCCTTGGTTTCCGTAGAACTCAACGACCCACTGGAGGATGAGGAACTGCTCTGTTGGGATTGACCATCGCCGTGCTGTTGATCCTGCCCGGATTGACCTTGATCGGATCCTGACTTGTCAGACTTCTTCTCTGCATCGAATGCCGCTGAAAGTGCTGCGACAGCACGATTCACGGCAAGTTGCGCTGACGGACACTCGGTTGCTGCCGTGACAGCAGCTGCCTTGGTCGCTAGTGCATCAGCGCGAGCCGCGATTGTGGGAGAAACGAATGGAAGCGCTGCGCGCAGCTCTTTGTCGACGTGACCACCCCAGATGTGTCGAGCGACAACAGAGCGGTTGCGAAGGGTAATGAATTTACTGGAAACGCGGAACTCGACGAGCTTGTTCATGTACTTGGCCAGACGCGAGGCCACAGCTCCAGGTTGGTACAGGAAGCTAACTTCAGGATCTGCGTCGTCAGGAGCGTACACAGGGCCTGCATTGGCCGCTCCGGAGCTGGCGGCTGATTGTGAAGCAGCTGCCGCTGCCGCTGCCGCCTCTGCGTCAGCCTTGGCCTTCGCAGCGAGGCGGGCATTCTCCTCTTGTTGAATCCGCGCCAGGATCTTGGCCTCGACCGAGGTCTTTCGAGACGATCCTCCTGTCGCAGCTCCACTGGTCCTGCCCGTTGCTACTCCTGCCGTTGCTAAGGCAGGGTTATAAGTTGTGCCATCCGTGGGTGCGGACTGGGCATCACTCATCAGGTCCCCCGCACCGTAGTCCATGCTGGTAGTATACTATGCTCTGCTGTGCTGTGCGACTGTGGACCTCTCAGGAGCGCTCGTGCTAGTTTGAGCTCGGTGTTCAGGGTAGGCGGCTAGACGCGCTGGAGCGCCGATTTGGCCTAAGCCTGATATATGTGCGTGTGTTTGGGAGCGATTGAGGGTGGATTGCCCACGCAGAACGAGTCCAACTGACTGGGATCCCTACGAAACGGTCGAAACACAGTATCGAGAGGAAAACGAGCCAACGAGACTAGTCGGGTTTGTCTACACTTGCGCAAGGATCAGGACATCATATAAGTTAATAAGTTGAGATAGAGATGTCTCGCATGAGGCGGCATGGGAGTATGCAAGAATCACGTCCGATACAACCGTGGATGCCTCCCAATCCGGGTTCTACACTTGATCACAAATGCTTGATTTTCAGCGTCTTGACCGGTTCGGTTGCATGTAATTTTTGTGTGGGCGCAAGTTCCGCAGGAGTGCGCGAACGGTTAAACTCCGGAGAGGGAAAACCGGAGACTGAGGCACTACTGCCGTAGTTGAATTTGACACGATTGGGTGAGTGCAGATGTCATCTGAGACGAAAAGCTCTTCGGGCGGCTCACAAGCCGCACAATATATTAAAGAGCTCAAGAGCCAGAACATCTACTCGATGAATGTTAACCTTGTAAAAAATCGCTTTAAGCGAAAACAACTGTATGAACGACAAAAGAAGCTGAAACGCAAGGTGAAGCAGAAGATCCGCGATGAGCGCAAAAAGGAACGCAAGGTCTTAGGTAATGCAGCGCCTCCCGTCAATAAGGGCCGCTCCCGAGATGCTCTGCGTGAGTTCGACGAAAGTGTCGTCGACCCTAACGACGAGGAAGTCAAGAACGACATTGAGATGGACGAGTTCGAGTCGTACTACAAGGATGGTAAGCACCCCAAGTTGTGCATCACAACGCGTGTGAAGCCTTCCACACGCCTACTTAAGTTCATCAAGGAAATCCTCTACGTTTTCCCGAACTCGTATTACTACGCGAGAAACAACTTCCCCCTCAAGCAGCTCGTTGACGAATGCGTCGAGAATGATTTTACGGACCTGCTCATTTTTAACTATGCGCAGGGTCAGGGCATCAACGGTTTGACCATTATTCACCTCCCCTACGGTCCTAGTGCTCACTTCAGGTTACGAAACGTCAAACTGAACTCCGAACTTGAGCGCCCCGCAAAGCTCGAACTGCTCGCACGACCTGAAGTCATTCTGAATCGATTCACAACTCGTCTCGGTCAGCGTGTGGCGCGCATGATTGCGGCGTTGTTCCATCAGGACCCAGAGTTCCAGGGTCGACGTGTGATGACCTTCCACAACCAGCGTGACTTCATATTCTTCCGACACCACAACTACATCTTCGAGCGAGTCGAAGATGGTGGCGAAACTATCTACGGTCCCAACAACAAAATCGACATCAAGGGCAGTCTGCGAATGCGTGGCCAGTCGGTGAAGGGCCGATTCAAGCGACTCAAGCGCGATGAGCGTGATATCAAGGAAACCAAGGCATACCAGGGCGAACGAATCATCAACAACAACAGGATTCTAGCGAGAATTCAGGAAGTTGGCCCTCAATTTACCATGCGCTTGGAGTGGCTCCGACTGGGTGTGCACGACAACCGTACAGCAGCTGAGTACGAATGGAAGGAGAATGCGGATATCCGCAAGAAGAAGAGGAAGTTCAACCTCTAAAGTGCTTCACTGTCATGTTGGTAACATTCTGTTGTGGTTGATGAGTCGAGTCCACCATAGTCTGGCGGTCATTCAAGCTCCAGGGCTTATAATAGTCAAGCGCAAGCGTAGTGATACAGTTACTGATTGGATGATGACCATGAGCGGTCTAAGCTATCGAGTGGAACACACAGAGAATCAGGTCTCTGCATAGTTTGAACTCCATTGAAGGGGAGGATCATCGCCCGAATGTGATCATCCCCCAGGTTAAAACAAATGCAGGCTGAGCTGCAGCATAGTCAGCGATGTAAATAAACATGATTTATCCGTGTATATGATTGTATTGGGATGAGAACGACTGTTGACTCAACTTAATCAGTCAAGGCTCGCCCTCATTTCTATCGAGAGCGTTCAATATATGAGTGTACAAAAGTGAAACAAACGCAGAGGCCGAGTCTTACTGGTTTCCATTTGATGATGTGACGCACACCTTGACAAGTGCCGTTATTTCGGGCTCGTTGCAAGCGTTGAGGACTGCCTCATGCTTTCGAATCACATCACGAATTTTAGTAATCTTACGTGCCAAGCTGTGTCGGATGTCCTTCTCAGTCTGGAGTTCGCTTGACAGTTGGTGGAGCTTGCGATCACCCTGCTCCTTGTACTCGAGCAGGTAGGCGCGCAGTTTTTCGATTTGGTCTGTGAGCTGCTTAATCTTGCGCTCTTTTGGATCTCGAATTGTTTCAGTTGTGTCGTCACCGTCGAGTGACTGGCTCTTTGCCTCGGCCAACTCTTTCCTCAGTGATGCCACCTCAGCTTCAAGTTCGGTAATGCGTCGGACAGCAAGGACGTTGTCGGTGGTCTCAACGGCGCCACCCTCAGAGTCACGAGCTCTAAGCTGGCTGCGGAGCGCTTGTAGCTCGGCCTGGCAGGCTTCCAGCTCTTCTTTGAGACCGCTGGCTGCTCGTGCGGCCTCTCGATACTCTTTAGCCTTGTGACGAATGGTGTGGAGTTCATTCTCACGGCGTTCAAGACGAGTCTGCAAGTCCCTAATCAGCTCCTCCTGAGAGGATGCTGCCGATTCCTGCGCATGAGCAGACTTGGTTTGCTGGTTGAGAGTATGCATGAGTTGCTCCTTGAGTTCATCGCGATTCGCTTCGAGTGCAGCAATCTCTTGCTTCAGCTCATCATTGACCTTCTCGAGTGTTCCAGCAAGTTGTTGAGCCGTAGCAAGTTCAGCGCGCAGGTTTTCAATTGCCGTTGTAGCCTCTTGATTTGCCTCCGCGACTTCAAGCTTCCATACGCGTGCGGCCTCGCGTTGTTCAGAAAGAGCCTGGAGTGCTGCTTCGAGCTCTTGCTCAAGACGCTCGATTTCGGCTTTTGCCTGTCGAGCTTCATTTTGTGCTGTGGCGACGGCTGCAAATGATTCCTTATAAGACTCTTCGTTCCATGCAAGCTTTTTCTGCACGCGCTCGAGCTCTTCCTCAGCGTGGCTGGCACGGCCCTCAGCGCGTGCAGCCATGGCTCGGAGCTTAGCACACTCTTGCTCTGCAAGGCTGAGGTCCGACTTGGCAGCGCGAAGCTCGTTTTCGAGAGACTCGATTTGTGCCAGTCCATTGCTGGTGGGTGATGGCTCTGATCGCTTCCCATCAATCAGCCCATGAACATTCACCGAAATTGTGTGGCCAGATCCGTTGCGAGAGTTGTTACGGCGCAGGGAACTTGTAACCACGCCCAGGGAGGATGTAGCACCATCAGGCTCAGTTCCATCCATGAGACCCTGAAGAGCCATAGTCGCCTCGTCTTCATCCACGCGCTTGACTTCTCGCATGTGTCGTAGTTCTTCGCGCAGAGCTGCGACTTGAGCCTCGGCAGCTGCAGCTCGCTCCTTGCGGCGTGAGACTTCCTCACGCAAGAAGGCGAGATCCAAGTCAGCTCGCTGAAGTCCTGCTTGAGCAGCGTCCAAGGCTGCTTCCGACTCTCGCAGCTGCTCCTTGCCACGCTGGATTTGAGTGTCACGCTCGGCAATTGCTGTATCGCGCTCCTCCAGCTGGGCTTGCATCTCAGAAATCTTAGCCTCAAAGGATTCAATCTTGGCGTCACGGTCAGCCACCTGTGCGTTTAGCTCAGCCAGCTGCGCTTCACAGTGTGCCAGTTCCTCCTCAAGATGGCACTTAGCCTCCTGTTCTGCGTCAAGTTCTCGGCGAGTGTCCTCCAAGGCAATCTCGAGCGCGGCTACCTTCTCAGTGAGATCGTTACACTTAGTCTGCATAGCATCAAGCTCGTTCACTTTGGCGCTCAGTGTCTCCTCGCATTCGGCGAGACTCTTCTCACAGACAGCAAGTTCGTTGCAAACTGACTCAAAACGAGCATTTGCCGCTCGCGCTGCTCGAAGTGTATCATCGAAACTTGAGTACAAGTTGTCGATATACTTCTGGCGAGTTTGAAGCTGCTCGTGCATTGTTTGAGCAGTTGCAACTAGATGCTGTGCCTCATCAGCAGCAGCTTGAGCGAGGTATAGGTCAGCACGAAGGTGTGCGTTCTCCTCTGCCAAATCGAGATAGCGCTCTCGATACTTGCCTGCCATATATCTCTGCTCGAGCTCTGCGAGCTCCTGTTCGTGTCGTTTCAAAGTAGCACGTAAGTGTTCCTCAGCCTCACAGCGCGCCTGTGACGCCTTCTGAAGCTCTGTTTGAGACACGTCAAGCAAGTGTTGGGTGCGCTCAAGCTCGGAGCGGAGGTGAGCAATAATCGTCTCGCGTGCCTCGATACTTACTGCAACATCACTATAGGCCCATTCAGCCTCATCTCGTCGGCTCTCGGCGAGCAGGGCTCGATGCTCTGCTTCCTGCGCGGCAGCTTCGGCTACGTGGGCGCGCTCCATAGCTGCATGCAGTTGCTTGCGCAGCTGCATTGCCTCGTCAATCTTGGCAAGATGCTCCTCACGAAGCATATAGAGGCCTTCTTGAGCGTCTCTCTCCGCCGCTCGGCGCTGGACTTGTTGGACGCGAATCTCAGTGTGGGCTGCGGCCAGCTCAGACTCAAGTGCGGCAATTCGTGCCCTAAGAGCACTTTCCACATTCGCTGCGCTAGCCTTGGCAGCGCTCAAGATCTCGTTATGGCGCGCAACCGAGAAGCCTTGGGCAACTTCGCCTTCGAGACCATCACTCTCAGCCTCAATGATAGAATGAGGACGAACCTCGGAAGATAAAGCTTGAAGTTGTGCTGAAAGCGCGTCACGCTCTTCCTGTAACTTGGCTGCCTCCGCCTCGCGCTCCTTGAACATCGACATAAAGCTCGTGAACGACTCGTAGAGACGATCATATTCATCTTCGATCGCACGTGTTTCGGCAATCAAGACCTCTTCCTTATCTTGCTGCTGGGTCAGCTGCTCGACAAGTGTTCGACGTTCACGCTTGGCTATTTCAAGCCGCTCGGCTTTGCTTTGATACGCCGTGAGAAGCCTGTGGCCCTCGCTTCGGAGGACACCATACTTCGAGCGCATCTCTGAGAGCTCGAGCTGAGACTGTCGAGCGATGCTCTGAAGGTGAACAGCAAGGCGCAGCAACAGCGGCTTGGAGAATTTCTTGAAGTTCGTGCGTGGATTGAGCAAGTCCTTCTCACTGAATTCAACAGCCTCCTCATCTCCCTCGACTTCAGATCCAGCCTCCTCATGATCTTGGTCATCATCGTCTTCTCCGTTTTCCTCAGCGGTTTCTGCGACAACCGAAAGGCCAAGGCCGAGCTTGCGGACAACGTGATCGTCGGAGGCGTCCGATTCATTTTCAGCCTTGGCAAACAACTGAGTGAGGAGTGCTGGCTTCAGCTCGAGTCCAGGAGGTGTATCAAGGTTATGGAGCGCAAGCAGAGCGGTCTCTCGCGCACTTGGTGAGGACTGGGGTGTAGATGGCACGGCTTCGGTGAAATCCTTTGGGGTCTCTGGCTCAACGTTGTCAGCGAGTCGAGCCTCAGTCTCGCTGCTGAGAGGGGCTTCGCGAACGTCTTCTTCCGTCTCGAGAGCCAAGATTCCCTCCAACTCGCCATCCAACTTTGCGATTGCAAGGGCTTCCTCCTCGTCATTCGCGCCTGCTGGAGTCACATCATCATCACTGCTTGGTTTCCTCTTAGTATGCTGCTCAAGTCCTGAAACGCGAAGCAACGGATTCTCGATCCATTCGCTTGCTCCAAGTGACTTGTCTACCTGGAACATCGAAGCATTCATGAGCAAGGAGTCGTCCTCCGGTAGTGCAGAGCTGCATGCAGAGACGAGCTTATCAAGTGCACTTTCAGGGTTCTGATGCACAGGCTGCAAGCCACGAGAGCTCCGCAACGGTGTGACCTTGACGTTGGGAGCTGATTTCTTAACGCTGGGGGACGATCCAAGATCCTGGATAGACAGACCAACGGGGCGCCTTAGGTCTCCGCGCTGGTGCTGATGGGCAAGCGCAGCGGGTTGCTCGTTTTCGCAGTCTAAGAACGACATGACGAGTGGAATCCTTCACCTGCTTGGGAGTCCGGTTGTGGTGCTGTGTCCGTCGTCTTGGCGGCTAAAGAGTGCTTTCAAATGGGCAACACAGACTTGTGTAGGCCTGAATAAGCTGTCCTTGGAGCTATCGGTGGGAGAGTCTGTTATACACTCACTACCACGACCGCGCCAATGGGGCAAGAAAGCGAAACTCTAGACTCTGGGGGTAATGAAACGGGCGAAGATCCGAGGACATGCATGTGAGTGTGTGGGATAGGCAATACAAGGATCAGGTACAGAGACGAGCTCCCATGATGAGGCCGTCTCGCAATATCGTCCGCACTCACTGGATCGCCGCCAAATCGCTCACGAATTCTCTTGTAACATTCTCTGTGACAGACGGTTTTCCAACGGCTAGCTTGTTGGGGTCGTATTCGGGCCAGGACGGAGAGAGAGCGACCAACTTGCGCAACTCGATGAAGATGCCTGAAAGTACGTATATTCTGGATGCATTTCAATCTGCGATCAATTGTTTCAATGCAGCTCGTTTTGCAGATGATGGCAATCAAAGTTTGAGATCTGAAGCATTGCGTTTAGAGTCACAATTCAATGCACTCCGGTGCATCGCGATTGAACTCTGCGGCGCAATGCCCAAGTGGATACCTTACCTCGCTGATGTGATTCGACATGCTTATGCCTCGACGTCCAAATGGCGTTTGGAGCCTCGTGAATAGTGGTGTGCTGGTTGATATCATGAATGAGTTACGTCATCTCATACTATTGCTGCTCCGTCTACCCCTCGCGCTCGTTCCATCCATCCAGCCACAGAGTTGCGGTGAACGGACCGACGGACTTAGTGACTAAACGAACGAAAGACGGAGAGAACAAGTGTTCTCCAGGATATACTGAAGGTCACCGTCCCGTTCCTTCCATCTCTCTGCGTCATTTGCTTCGCTAGGTTTCAACTCCTGTATGGCATCGATGGAGTCTAGTCCTACTCGCAAGCGAACCTCACATCCTGTTCATGCCGAGAGCGATGCCGGTTCCTACGCATCTGGCGGAGAGTCTCATGGTGCTGGTAAGAAGCTTGTTAAGCTCGAGCACGCGCCACCTCTAGAGCATGACCACAAAACCGAAAGAAGGGTCGCAACCCAGCCTGCGGAAAGCCCGACAAGTCTTCGGGTGAAAGAGGAGTCATCGCATCGCACAAAGAGTAGACACCATCATCATCACTACCGTCGTCATCGGCATCACCGCCGTGGGTCCTCACTGACCTCATCATCTTCCTCATCGTCGTCATCTTCAGATGACTCGAATAGTTCGGATGATGAACTTGACAACATTCCGGACGCTGAAGAGAGAATCCAGAAGCTGTTAAACCAGCTCGCAGAATTTGAGCAACGGCGTAGCCAGCGTCGGGAAATGATCAAAATGTTGGAGCAGCGCAGCACCCTAGGGATCACCTTTGAGCAAGCCAAGGCAATCTTGGCTGCCGAGGCGCAGACCTTGGGCAGCGTGACCAAGCAGCTTGAGACTCCCCAGAGTCGTCTCGACATGACCAACTTTTGGCGAAGTATTGCCCCCCAGCGTGACTGGAAAGGACCCACGCGCGCAAGATGACGTGACTGCATCGCCGATAAGGTTAACTGTCAATCCAAAGAGCTCAGGATGTGCTCGCATTCATGCATGTACAGTAGGGATTGTTTTTATAAAAGGTACACACACCACGCAAGAATTGTTTCATCATCGCATGTTATGTAATAAACCATGTATATTGTTCCTTTCTCCTAATGCGCTGTGGCCATTGCCCTCAGAATGGGCTTTCCGCCACTCAGGGACAGAGTCTACACCTCACACCTGAATCCAAACGACCGTTTTCAAATTTTCTCTCCACATTTCCATCAACGCGAAATAGCGGTATCGTGCACTGTGCGACAGTATAAAAATGGCTACAGAAGTCGAAGCAGAACTGAATGTTCCCAAAATTGTCTCTGCCACGTGCATTGACCCAGAATTTCCTCCACAAAATGTGCTTGACAGGTTCGTACTCCAATGCACTCGGTTGCTTTTCGTATGTTTCAGCCTCTGCATCGCGTGTACGTGGCAGTCCAACAGCAGATACATTGTGACGCATGCTCACGATAACCATTTCCAATCCGCTACTTCCCTTTTAGCGACGAGAAGTCAATGTGGATGACCACAGGACTGTATCCACAGGAGCTCGTTCTGAGCATACCGCATGGCACGAGCCTGTCTAAAGTCCGGACGGTAACGCTGGGTGTGACTTCGCTTGAGATTCAGTACACGGATGGTCCCACAGCAACGAATTTCACCAGCGCGGCCCGGGCCACTTCGATTGAGGATACAGAAGGCCAGGCACAAATGACCACTCTCAACTTCACTAGTAGCATTGCACCCACGTATCTCAAGCTCATCATCCACAAGGGCTCCGGTCCCTTCAGCGCTGTCCGTTATATTGACTTATCACAGTAAGCCGAGCATTAGCTCGTTATGATATTTATAGCAGTTAGCAGATAGAACGACACATAAAAGTCACAAAGTATATGAGTTCACTACTGTAACAACCAAAGGACCAG
>Ga0182741_1002423_pt1 | contig 21811 bp, 19 predicted proteins | sample eDN5th37CBELigOP_FD_128874 | JGI IMG/M metagenome (GOLD analysis project Ga0182741, IMG submission 128874) | Enriched Organic Plus compost microbial communities from Emeryville, California, USA - eDNA 5th pass 37_C BE-Lig OP (version 2) (version 2) ... | reverse complement strand
CCGCTCCGCGCCTCGCTCGCGGCGCTGCTCTTCGGCTTCGCCACGAACCTGCAGAACCTCCTCACGGTGCTGAAGACACCGATTCCGAGCGAGTTCATGCTCATGCTGCCGTACGTCGTGACGCTGCTCGCGGTGGCGGGCTTCGCGGGCCAGATCAAGGCACCGGCCGCAGACGGCAAACCATACATAAAGGAGTAGCGCCGTGCATAGAAAGATTGACTGGGACGGGCTGCACGCAGCGGCATTGGAGGCCATGTCGCACGCTTACGTTCCGTACTCGAACTACCCGGTGGGGGCCGCGGCAGTCGTCGAGGACGGACGCCTCATCAGCGGTTGCAACGTGGAGAACGCCTCGTATGGCCTGACGCTCTGCGCCGAATGCTCGCTTGTTTCCGCCCTGCATATGTCCGGGGGTGGGCGCCTGGTGGCCTTCACCTGCGTCAACGCCGCGGGAGAGGTCATCACGCCGTGCGGACGCTGCCGACAGCTGCTCTTCGAGCACTCCGCCGAGGGAATGCTGATCGATACGCAGGCAGGGCTGCGCACGATCGAGCAGATGATCCCCGACGCGTTCGGGCCACGAGATCTCGAGGCCCACGCCTCGCGGAAGGACTGAGCCGCATGGCAGTCGAACCCTTCGATGCCGTCGACGTGATCAAGGCGAAGCGCGACGGGGGAGTCGTCCCCGAGACCGCCCTGCGTTGGATGATCGACGCATACACGCGCGGCTATGTCAGCGACCCGCAGATGGCTTCGTTCGCCATGGCGATCTTTCAGCGCGGCATGTCCCGAGACGAGATTCGCGTGATGACCGACGCCATGATCGCGTCAGGTGAGCGCATGAGCTTCGCCTCGCTCGGCAAGAAAACGGTCGACAAGCACTCGACCGGGGGCGTGGGCGACAAGATCACGCTGCCGCTCGCCCCGCTCGTCGCAGCGTTCGGAGTCGCGGTGCCGCAGCTGTCGGGACGAGGTCTCGGCCACACCGGTGGCACGCTCGACAAGCTCGAATCGATACCGGGTTGGCGCGCCTCCCTCACGAACGAGGAGATGTTCGCACAGATGGCCAGCGACGTCGGCGCGGTCATCTGCGCCGCAGGTTCCGGTCTCGCCCCCGCGGACAAGAAGCTCTACGCATTGCGCGACATCACCGGCACGGTCGATACGATCCCGCTGATCGCTTCGAGCATCATGTCGAAGAAGATTGCTGAGGGCACTGATGCGCTCGTGCTCGACGTGAAGTTCGGTTCGGGTGCGTTCATGCAGGCCGAGGATCAGGCTCGCGACCTCGCCCGCACCATGGTCGAGCTCGGGACCGATTCAGGGGTCGCCACCACGGCGCTGTTGACCAACATGAACGTGCCGCTCGGGCTCGCTATCGGCAACGCGAACGAGGTGCGGGAGTCGGTGGAGGTGCTCGCCGGCGGCGGTCCCGCGGACGTGCGGGATCTCACGCTCGCGCTCGCGCGCGAAATGCTTTCACTTGCGGGGCAGCCCGACGCTGATGCGGAGCGCGCGCTCGACGATGGTCGTGCCATGGACTCCTGGCGACGCATGATCGCCGCCCAAGGCGGAGATCCCGACGCGGCCCTGCCGGTCGCTCGGGAGACCCATACTGTGACAGCCTCCGTCTCCGGCACAGTGACGCGCATGGAGGCGCTGCCGTTCGGTGTGGCCGCGTGGCGATTGGGTGCCGGGCGCGCACGTGCCGAGGATCCGGTGATCCACTCCGCCGGCATCGATCTGCACGCGAAGCCGGGGGACATCGTGACCGCGGGGCAGCCGCTGTTTACGCTTTCGGCCGAGGATCCGGAGCGCTTCGACCGCGCGCTCGAAGCCCTCGATGGTGCCTACGCGATCGGGGACGCCACGGAGATGGCTGATCCTCGACCATTAGTGCTCGAGAAGATCACGGCGTAGCCGGAGGATTGACCTCAGTCGTCTCAGGCGCATGCGCCGAGAGGAACTCGTACATCTCGGTGTCATCGACGCCGGGGAAGGTGCCGGTCGGCAGCGGTGAGAGCACATGTGCGTGCATGCGAGCGCTCGGCCAGGCTTTGCCCTCCCAGCGTTGCAGCAGATCCTCGCTCGGCGCGCGGCAGCAACTCGGGTCGGGGCAGGTCGACGAGGTGCGGGCGGTGGTCGCTCGCCCCCGGAACCATTTCGCATCGTCGAAGGGCACACCGCAGGTGATCGAGAATGCCCCCTGAGTCAGGTCGCCGGTCTGCACGCTCGACCAGTAGGTGCCGTCGGGGGTGTCCGTGTATTGATAGAACTCGCTCGTGCGGTTGGTCCGGTCGAAGGCGGTGCGGCCGGCCCACTTGCGGCACACCATCTGCCCCTCGATCGCGCCCGTCTCGTCCGTGGGTAAGGGAAGACCATCGTTCTCGTAACCTCGAGCGAGCACGCCCCCGGCGTCGAGACGATAGTGGTGCACCTTCAGGTCGAGGTGCCTCGTGGCAAGATTCGTGAAGCGGTGTGCCGCGGCCTCGTGCGTGACGCCGAAGGCGTCGCGCAGATCCTCGATCGCGAGATTGCGGTCCCGCTTCGCCTGCTGCAGAAACTCCACGGTGCGCGACTCGGGGAGCAGGCAGGCCGAGGCGAAGTAGTTGATCTGCAACCGCTGCTCGAGGAACTCGGCGTAGCTCGAAGGCTTGTCGTGGCCGAGCACCCGATGCGCCATCGCTTGGAGCGCGAGAGACCTGAGCCCGTGTCCCCCCGGAATCGAGGCGGGCGGTAGGTAGATGCGTCCGTTCTCGAGATCGGTGATGCTCCGGGTGTTCGAGGGGAGGTCGTCGACGAAGATCAGGGTGAAGCCCAGCTTTTCAGCGAGCACGGCGACCTCGCGGTGCGTTACGGCACCCGTGGTGGTGTGGCCGACACTCAGCATGAGCTCCTCAGCCACCCGCTCGATGTCGGGTAGGTAGTTGCCGAGCTCCCGCATCTTGAGGCGGTTCGCCGTGTTCGCCCGTCGAGCCTCTTCGGGTGTCGCCGCCGCCGCTCGCGATCTGCGGGCCAGTTCACGGTGCAGGCCGACGAGCGCCTCGAGGGCATCGTCGCTGAGTGTGCGCGCAGATCGCACATGCGGTAGCTGCAGCGCCTGGTAGGTGGGGAGCATCTGCGCGCGTTCGAGCTCGAGCTCCAGTGCGCTGCGCTGGTCGGGCGCCTCCTGCTTGAGTAGTTCCGATGGATCGACGTCCAGCTCGCGGGCGATGGCCTGCAAGAGTGACAGACGGGGTTCGCGCTTACCGTTCTCGATGAGCGAGAGTTGACTGCCGACGACCCCGACTCGTTCGCCGAGCGCGTCGAGCGTGAGTCCGGCCAGGTTGCGGAAGTGCCGAATGCGCTTGCCGAGCAGCATATTGTGGAGTGAAGCTTCGTGGGTGCCTTGCCATGAATCCGGGGCCATCCTTTGACTATACGGCAAGAATTGGGAATCTTTACACCTTGATTTGTCGGTTTTGACCCCTAGAGTTCACTCAGAATGGTTCTAGCAGCACTTCTTTACAAGGGAGATACGAACGCATGGGCAGTGCATCGACGCTTGAGACCGCAACCTCCATCGCCGAGATGGTGCGGAATGGAGCCACGACGTCGAATCCCGAGGTCATCGAATGGGTGACCGAGGTAGCCGAGCTGACAAAGCCCGACGTCGTCGTTTGGTGTGACGGTTCGCAGGACGAATGGAATCGGCTGACCGCCGAGATGGTCGAGGCCGGCAGCCTGATCCCACTCAATAAAGACCTCCGCCCGGGAAGCTTCCTCGCGCGCTCCAACCCGGACGATGTCGCCCGCGTCGAGGACCGGACCTTCATCTGCACCGAGCTCGAGGCCGATGCCGGCCCCACCAACAACTGGCGCTCGCCCGACGATATGAAGAACGAGCTCATGCCGCTCTTCGACGGCAGCATGCGCGGTCGCACCATGTATGTCGTCCCCTTCTCGATGGGTCCGGTCGGAGGTGCGATCAGCCAGCTCGGCATTCAGATCACCGACTCGCCGTACGCCGTGCTCAACATGCGCATCATGACCCGCATGGGCCAGGCCGCTCTTGACGGCATCGCCCCGGGGAGCGAGTGGGTGCGCACGGTGCACTCGGTCGGCGCTCCGCTGGTCGACGGTGCCGAGGATGTTGCGTGGCCATGCAACGATCGGAAGTACATCACGCACTTTCCCGAGACCCTTGAGGTGTGGTCGTTCGGCTCAGGCTACGGCGGAAACGCGCTCCTCTCGAAGAAGTGCTTCGCGCTTCGAATCGCGAGCGTGATGGGTCGCAACGAGGGCTGGCTCGCCGAGCACATGCTGCTGCTCAAGCTCACCAACACCGACACCGGCAAGGTCTACCACCTCTCGGCCGCCTTCCCGTCCGCCTGCGGCAAGACCAACCTCGCGATGCTCCAGCCGACGATCCCCGGCTGGAAGGTCGAAACGATCGGTGACGATATCGCATGGTTGCGTCCCGGCCCTGACGGACGCCTCTTCGCGATCAACCCCGAGGCCGGCTATTTCGGTGTCGCCCCGGGCACCGGTGAATCCACGAACCCAGTCGCCATGGAGACGCTCTGGGGCAACACGATCTTCACCAACGTCGCGCTGACCGACGACGGCGACGTGTGGTGGGAGGGCAAGACCGATCAGGTGCCCGATCACCTCATCGACTGGCAGGGGCAGGAGTGGACTCCCGAGTCCGGTCGCCCGGCCGCACACCCCAACTCACGGTTCACCGTGCCGATCCAGCAGACACCGACGCTCGCCGATGACTGGTTCGAGCAAGACGGCGTGCCGCTCGACGCGATCCTATTCGGCGGTCGTCGCGCGACCAATGTGCCGCTCGTCGCGCAGTCGCTCTCGTGGCAGCACGGCGTCTTCATGGGCGCAACGATCTCCTCCGAGAAGACCGCCGCGGCTGAGGGCACCGTGGGAGAACTGCGCCGCGATCCCTTCGCAATGCTGCCGTTCTGCGGGTACAACATGGCCGATTACTGGGGCCACTGGCTTGAAATGGGGGAGAAGCTCGGCGAGAAGGCACCGAGGATCTTCCAGGTCAACTGGTTCCGCAAGGGCTCGGACGGTCGCTTCCTCTGGCCTGGCTTCGGCGACAACTCTCGCGTGATCGACTGGATCATTCGCAGTATCGAGGGCGAAGCACAAGGACGCAAGACGGCCATCGGCGTCGTCCCCGCGGCCGGCGAGTTGAACCTCAAGGGAATCGAGTCGGTCGAGGCCGATCTAGAAGAGCTGTTCTCCATCGACGCGGAATCTTGGCTCGCCGAGTGCGACCTCACCGAAGAGTTCTTCGCGAAGTTCGGGGATCGCCTACCCGAAGCGCTCAGGCGCGAACTCGAAGACTTGCGCGGGCGCCTCTCCGCCTAAGCGCACATCAGACTGTGGGCCCCGCCGTTCTGCCCAGCGGCGGGGTCCACTACCTTCGCAAGACGTCGCGGCGCGGGGCGCTTAGGGCTTCGGCGCGCACCGTGAAACCGTAATAAGCTGGAGCTCTGGCTGACGCGAGTCGCGTTCAGAGTATGGCGGCGCGAGCGACGCTTTGCTTGATGCCAGCGATGCCCCCCATAGCCCAACCGGCAGAGGCAGTCGACTTAAAATCGATACAGTCTGGGTTCGAATCCCAGTGGGGGGACCACCCGGCAACTCGGCGCTCGATCGGTCGCGACCCGGGACACGCGAGTGGTCGCGACCCAGGTCACGCGATTGGTCCCGCCTCGGAGACTGCGCCACTCGCTCAGTCCCTACGATCCCACTCAGCCACCACAATCTTGCGGTGCAGGACTGTAGGGGCGGAGCGAGATCGTAGGGTCGGGACGGCGTGCCCTGCAGTATCCGGGCTGCACGCCGGGCAGTGCTGCGCAGCGCACGCTGTGCCGGGCCACGCCGCGCCGTGCGCGGACCCCGCGCCACCTCTTGTCAGTGGGGGAACGTAGCATTCTGGCATGCGGATTCGTGAAACCTTCGAGGTCGTGCACTCCACCTCGTATGAGCGGCAGCAGTCGATTCTTGAGGCGATCGAGGAGCTCGAGCAGCAGCACGCTGACGGCACCATGGAGACTGCCGCGTACTTGCTGAAGAAGCGATCCCTGGTAAGAATGCTCTGACCTGCCGAAGCGGCTCCCACCGTCCGAAGCGGCTCCCGCTATCCGAAGCGGCTCCCACCGTGCGGCTCCGGCCTCGCGAGGACGCTCTGCTCTCGCGAGGCCGACCCGAGTGGTGCGCTGCGGTCGGCGCAGGCGCCACTACAGCGGCCCCAGCGTCGACTCCACCGAGGCATCAAGTGCGAGCGTCTCCAGGACTACCAGCAGCTGGCGCTCCTCGTAACGGAAGTGGCTCTCCATGATCGCCGCGATGCCTTCGAGGTGCATGCTGACTTCGCTCGGCGGGGCGGATCGATCGAGCGCTTCGCTGAGCCCCCGGATCAGGTGCTCGATCATCGAGTGATCGCGCTGTAGAGCCTCCAGCACCGGGGCAAGCTCCGGGTGCGCAGCTTCGATCGCGGGGAAGAGCGTGCGATCCTCGCCCTTATGGTGGCGGTCGAGGGCCACGCAGAACCCATGACAGTACAGGAGCAGATCTCGGGCCCGCTCCGTATCAACCGAGTCGGCAGCAACCGCTTCCTGTGCCACGCGCAACGCTTCGCGAAGCCGTTCGTGCACGCGGCGCAGCTCTTTGCTCCAGGCAATCAGCCTGTTCGTCTCGCGCTCAGTCACGCGAAGACGAAGGATGTGACGAGTTCATCGTGCATCTCCTTCATGTTCGGCGCCTCCATGCCTGACACGGTCTGCCACCAGCACGCGACGCTGCCAGCCACCATACCAGTTCGCGTTCCGGTGCGCAGCTGGATTCTGCAGGCCAGTGTGCAGCTGGCCGGAGCATTCCGGTGCGCAGCTGGCCGGAGCCTTCCCGTGCGCAGCCAGGTCCGCGGCAGCGGAACGTCCACCCTCACCGTAAAGCCGTCTAAACTTCGATTATGGCTCTCGATCTCAGCGCCTCCGGTCTTCTCGCCGCTGCTGCACGCATGCCGTGGCAAGATCCCGGCGACTACTGGCCACGCCTCACGCGCGCGACCCGTGACCGGAGTGCGCCGGTGGTCACACTTGGGCTCGAGGCGCTCGCGCACAATGCGCACGACATGCTTCGGCGCGCGAAGGGCAAGCCGATCCGCGTCGCATCGAAGTCGATCCGGGTGCGTGAGGTGCTCGACGCGGTGCTCGCGCTGCCAGGCTATCGAGGTGTGCTCGCGTATACGCTCGCCGAAGCGATCTGGTTGAGCGAGACGATCGACGACATCGTGGTCGCCTATCCCAGTGCCGACCGAGCCGCTTACGCCGAGCTGGGCAAGGAGGATCGAGCCGCGCGTCGTGTGACGGTGATGATCGACAGCGTGGATCAGCTCGACTTCATCGATGCGGTGGCCGCTCCCTCGAAGCGCGCGCCCATACGGGTCTGCCTCGACTTTGACGCGTCATGGAACACGAAGCTGCTCGGCAGCATCGGTGTGCTGCGCTCGCCGGTGCACGAACCCGCCGAGCTGCGTCGCCTCGCCGAGCGCGTGCAGCAGCGCCGCGGGTTCGAGCTTGTGGGGGTGATGTCGTACGAGGCGCAGATTGCCGGTGTCGGGGATCGCCCGGTCGGCCGACCGGCCAATGGTTTGCTGATGCGGGCGGTGCAGCGCAGGAGCGCCGCGGAGCTGGTCGAGCGCCGCGCAGAAGCGATCGCTTCCGTGCGCGCTGTTGCCGAGCTGGAGTTCGTCAATGGAGGCGGTACCGGTTCGATCGAGCGCACGGTCCAGGAGCCGGCGATCACCGAGGTCGCGGCGGGCAGCGGCCTGTTCGGGCCGAGGCTCTTCGACAACTACGCGTCGTTCAGCCCGGCCCCGGCGGTCGCGTTTGCCCTCGACGTTGTGCGGCGTCCGCGGGAGAACGCGGCCACCCTGTTGGGCGGTGGGTGGATCGCCTCGGGAGTATCGGGACCGGATCGCTCACCGCAGGTGGTATGGCCCCAGCATCTTGAGTATGCGCCTCGGGAGGGTGCGGGTGAGGTGCAAACCCCGGTGCTGGGCGACGCGGCTCGCACGATGGCGGTCGGCGATCGGGTCTGGATGCGGCACACCAAGTCTGGCGAACCAATGGAGCACACGAACGAAGTCGTCGCGGTGCGGGTCCTGCCCGACGACGGGGGGCGATCCTCGGCCGTCGCGAATCTTGCGACGTATCGAGGTGAGGGAAAGAGCTTTCTATGACCGCGAAGTGGAGAAACTGGGGTCGCACCGAGCACTCGCGGCCGGTGTTGGAGGTCGCGCCTCGCAGCATTGATCAGGTGGTGCTGGCTGTCAATCGTGCCCGGGAGACCGGTCATACCGTCAAGCCGATCGGTGCCTCGCACAGTTTCTCCGCCATCGGCGCGACTGGCGGCATCCGGCTCGGCCTGGATCGCCTGCGCGGTATGGTCGATGCCGACCTCGAGAACGGCCGAGTGACGCTCTGGGCGGGGACCCACCTCTGGGAGCTGCCTGCGATCCTCGGCCCGCTCGGCTTAGCGCTCGAAAACATGGGCGACATCGATCGGCAGACCATTGCCGGGGCCACGTCGACCGGTACGCACGGCACAGGACTCGGATTCGGCGGGCTCTCGACGCGCATCGTCGCCGCCACGCTCGTCACCGGCACGGGCGAGGTGCTCACCGTCGACGAGCACGAGAACTCGGAGCTGTTGCCCGCCGTCGCGCTCGGTCTCGGGGCGCTCGGGGTGCTGCTGACCATCACGATCCAGTGTGTACCGCGCTACCTGCTGCGCGCCATCGAGGCCCCGGCTCCGCTTGACGAGGTGCTCGATAGTTACGAGGATCGCAACCGGGCCTCCGACCACTTCGAGTTCTACTGGTTTCCGCACACCTCGAGCGCCCGTACCAAGACCAACACGCGCCTGCCGATCGAGGCGGGCACGGAACCCCTCGGCGGGGTGTCGCGATTCGTGGATGAAGAGCTGGTGAACAATGCCGCGCTCGGGGCGGTCGTCGGGTTTCAGCGCTTCGCGCCGAGCACGACACCGAGGATCAATCGGGCGATCGATAGCGTCTCGAGCAGTCGCGACTACGTTGACAAGTCCCACCGCGTGTTCGTCACTCGCCGGCGCGTGCGGTTTCGCGAAATGGAGTACGCCCTGCCGCTCCACGCCGTGCCGACGGCGCTGCGAGAACTCAGGGAGATGATCGAACGCAAGAACCTACGCGTCTCGTTTCCGGTCGAGGTGCGCGCGGCGGCCGCCGACGACCTGCTGCTCTCGACGGCTCACGGTCGCGAGAGTGGCTACATTGCGGTGCACCGCTACTGGCGCGACCCCGAGGACGAGTACTTCCGTGAGGCCGAGGCGATCTTCAAGGATCATGACGGCCGCCCGCACTGGGGCAAGATGCACACTCGACACGCCTCGTCCTTGCGGCAGGCGTACCCTAAGTTCGATGAGTTTCTCTCAATCCGTGACCGGCTCGATCCGGACCGCATCTTCGCCAACCCCTACCTCGTTCGAATCCTGGGTGCTTGACGTGACATGCACAGGAGTTTTCTAGTGCGCGTCGATAGGATTCACGCATGAACGGTGGTTTGTTGGCTGTCCTGATCGTCGTCGGTGTGATCGTCCTCCTGGGCATTTACGCCTGGGCGACGTACAACTCCCTGGTGACACTACGCGTGCGCGTGGATGAGGCATGGAGCGATATCACCGTGCAGCTCAAGCGTCGGGCCGACTTGATCCCGAATATCGTGGAGGCGGTTCGAGGGTACGCGTCGCACGAGAAGAGCGTGTTCGAAGCCGTGACTGAGGCGCGGGCGGAGACGATTTCCGCGCAGTCGCCTGCCGAGGCGACCGTCGCCGAGACGCACATGCAACAGGCGCTGAAGAGCATCTTTGCCGTGGCCGAGGCCTACCCGCAGCTGCAGGCGAGCCAGAACTTCCTGCAACTGCAGAGCGAGCTCGTCGACACCGAGAACAAGATCCAGGCCTCTCGCCGTTTCTACAACGGCGGGGTGCGCGAGTACAACACGAAGCTGCAGATCTTCCCGAACAACATCTTTGCAAGGATGTTCGGCTTCACCGACCGCGAGTTCTTCGAGGTGGAGAACGTCGCCGCGATCTCGGAGCCGCCGCGCATCCAGTTCTAAGCGGAGGACCACGTGTACCGCGCGATTCGCCGAAACAAGGTCAACAGCGCCCTCATCATTGCACTGTTCGTCGCCATCATTTCTGGCCTCGGTTGGTTGGCGTCGTACATCTATGATTCCTGGGGTATCGTCATTGGCGTCGTGGTGCTGGCGGTAGGGTATGCCGCCGTGCAGTACTTCGCTGCGGGTCGCCAGGCGATCAGCATGAGCGGTGCCCGGCGCATCAGCGAGGCGGACAACCCGCGGCTGTACCGAATCGTTGAGAACCTCTCGATCACGACGGGCACCCCTATGCCCGAGGTGTACATCGTGAATGATCCGGCACCGAATGCATTCGCGACGGGCAGGGACCCCGAGCACGCGATGGTCGCGGCGACGACGGGCCTGCTCGACATCATGACTGATTCCGAGCTAGAGGGGGTCATGGCGCACGAGCTCGGTCACGTGCGCAACTACGACATCAGAGTCTCGATGATCGTCTACGGCCTCGTCGTCGCGGTGGGCATGATCAGCGACCTGCTCGTTCGCATGGCGTTCTTCGGGAGGAACAATAACAACGGAAACCCGATCGTGCTCGTCCTCGGTCTTGTCGCGATGCTCGTGGCACCGCTCGTCGCGTCACTCGTGCAGCTCGCGATCTCGCGGCAGCGCGAGTACCTCGCTGACGCGACGGGGGCGCTCACCACGAGGCACCCGGAGGCGCTCGCAAGCGCCCTGCACAAGCTCAACGAGTACGGCCGGCCGCTGCAGAAGCAGCGAAGCAGCATGGCGCACCTGTGGATCGCAGATCCTCTGAAGCCCGGCCTCACGCAGCGGCTCTTCGCGACCCACCCGCCGATTCCTGACCGGATCCGTCGCCTGCTCGATATCGCTGACAAGTTCTGACCGGGGCCGACCTGGGTCGCCGCGGCCAACAGGGGGAATACAGCACACGGCTTCAGCGTTGTACCTAGGCGTATGGTAGATACATCAAGCTGAGGAGGCAGCCCACACGTTGTCATCGATGTTCCGATCCCTGCGCGTACGCGACTATCGCATCTGGTTCTTCGGAGCACTGATCTCGAACATCGGCGCGTGGATGCAGACCACCACCCAGGACTGGGTGGTGCTCACCGAACTCAGCGACAACAATGCGACCGCCGTCGGCACCACGATGGCGTTGCAGTTCGGGCCGCAGCTTCTACTCGTGCCGTTCAGCGGTGCGGTAGCCGACCGCTTCGATCGCCGCAAGGTGCTGCTTGTCACGCAGTCGCTGCTCGGGCTCCTGGCCGCCGGCCTCGGCCTCCTGCTCATCACCGGGACCGCAGAGCTCTGGCACGTCTACTGCTTCGCCCTTGGCCTCGGCATCGTGAACGCGTTCGATACCACTTCCCGCCAGACCTTCGTCACGGATCTGGTCGGACGAGGCCAGATGTCGAACGCGGTCGCGCTGAACTCGGCCTCCTTCAACTCCGCACGCTTGATCGGTCCCGCCGTCGCGGGTGTACTCATCGCGGTGATCGGTTCGGGTTGGGTGTTCATCATCAACGCGGCGACATTCGGCGTGGTCCTCGCCGCGCTTGTCGCGATCAAGTCCAAGCCGCCTCGCCCCGAGGTCGGGGGTCCGCGCGGATCCCAGTTGCAGCAGCTCTCCGCCGGGTTCAGCTACGTGCGCCGTCGACACGACCTGCTTATCATCTTCGTCATGGTCTTTCTCGTCGGTGCTTTCAGCATGAACTTCCCGATCATCTCGTCGACGATGGCGGTCGAGTTCGGAGAGGGCGCGAGCAACTACGGGCTGCTCTCCTCGGTGTTGGCGATCGGTTCGCTCTCCGGCGCTCTGCTCGCGGCACGGCGAGCTGAAGCTCGGCTCCGGGTGGTCGTCATCGCCGTAGGCGGTCTCGGCGCGGTGAGTCTTGTCGCGGCGTTCATGCCGAGTTTCTGGACCTTCGCTGCATCATTGATCTTCTTCGGGCTGGCGACCTCGACCATGCTGACGACCGCCAATGGCTTCGTGCAGACCACCTCGGATCCCGCCGTGCGGGGTCGAGTCATGGCGTTGTACATGGCGATCCTGATGGGCGGCACTCCGATCGGTGCTCCGCTCGTCGGGGCGGCGGCCGACGCGTTTGGCGCGCGATCGACCCTCGTCATCAGCGCGATTGCGGGATTGCTCGCGTGCGGGATCGGGCTCACATGGCTCTTCGTCGAGCGGGGCTTGCGCTTCCATCGCGGGCCGGGTCTGCGGTGGACGGTGACGCATGTCGGCCGGCCGAGCATCGACGACAACCCGTCGAAGCAGACGGAAACCTTGACGGCACCGATCTCGGTGCTGCGGCGCGAGCCGGCGCTACGGCCGGAGGCCAACTCAGCACCGCAGAACAGTGCGCTCAACGAGGGGCTGACCGGGCCGATCTCGTTGTCCGATCGAGACACCGGTGAAGCCCGGGAATAATCGGCAGGACGTGAACAAAGCCCGGTAGGCTTGAGGCGGTAGAGCAGCGGGCCGAACCGCTGAAACCCTTGACACCGGAGCCGATACACTGTGAGTGATTTTCTGTCCGCCCAGACGCGCACCGAGACCGATTCCATCGGAAGCCTGGAGATCCCAGCCTCAGCGTATTGGGGGGTGCATACCGCTCGGGCGCACGAGAACTTTCCGATCGCCCGCCGACCCATCTCGGTCTATCCCGACTTCGTGCGTGCCTTCGCGTGCGTGAAACAGGCCGCCGCCCGCGCAAACCTGGAGATCGGTGCGCTCGATGAGCAGCGCGCCACCCTCATCGACCGGGCGTGCGAAGAGATCAAGACCGGCATGTTGCACGACCAGTTCGTCGTGGGCGTGGTGCAGGGCGGTGCCGGCACCTCGACCAACATGAACGCGAACGAGGTCATCACCAATCGTGCCCTCGAGCTCGGCGGGCATCAGAAGGGCGACTACGACTTCATCAACCCGAACGATCACACCAACCACAGCCAGTCGACGAACGACACGTATCCGACCGCAATCAAGATTGCCTTGGCGTTCTCCCTGACGAGCCTGCTTGACGAGCTTGCTCTTCTCGCCGACTCCTTCGAGAAGAAGGGTCACGAGTTCTCCCACATCATCAAAGTGGGTCGAACTCAGTTGCAAGATGCCGTGCCGATGACACTCGGTCAGGAGTTCAACGCCTTCGCCGTCACCTTGCGCGAGGACATCGATCGGCTGCGCGAGGCCGTGAAGCTGCTCGCAGAGGTGAACATGGGTGCGACCGCCATTGGCACGGGGATCAACGCTCCCACCGGGTACCGCGAAGCCGTCGTTCGTCACCTGCGCGAGATCACCGGTCTCGACCTGGTAAGCGCAGGCGACCTCATCGAGTCGACGAGCGACACCGGGGTGTTCGTGACGTTCTCCGGTGCGCTGAAGCGGAGCGCATTGAAGCTTTCGAAGATCTCGAATGATCTCCGACTGCTCTCTTCGGGACCGCAGGCAGGGCTCGGCGAGATCAACTTGCCTGCTCGGCAGGCGGGGTCGTCGATCATGCCCGGCAAGGTGAATCCGGTGATCCCAGAGGCGGTCTCGCAGGTCGCGTACGCGGTTGCCGGCTCCGACGTCACGGTATCCATGGCTGTTGAAGCCGGTCAGTTGCAGCTCAATGCATTCGAGCCGATCATTGCCCACTCGCTGTTCCAGTCGATCACCTGGCTGGAGCGTGCCTGCACGACGCTTCGCGTGAACTGCGTCGACGGCATCACCGCGAACGAGGGTCGCCTGGCAGACACGGTCTCCCGGTCGGTCACCGTGATCACGGCGCTGGCACCGGTCATCGGGTACGCATCCGCGGCGAAGCTCGCGAAAGAGGCGCTTGCGACGAACGCGAAGGTCTCGGATCTTGTCGTCTCGCACGGGCTCCTCGAAGAGGAAGAACTCGCGCAGATTCTGCAGCCGGCGCGGCTCGCGGGGCTCGAGCCCGATCCCGCGTCCGGAATTATTGAGGGCTTGCCGATGGAGGGTGCGGAATAAGTTTCTCGGCACCCCGGCACTCGCCCGCGGACTGGTGGCGGCTCGGACCGACCCTAGCGGTCGTCCGCACGCCACCAGTCCTTGCGCGAGGCGACTACGGCGCGACGCAGTGGTTCGTCAGTGTGCCGATGCCTTCAATGGTCACGCTGACCCGCATGCCCGGCTTCAAGAACAGTTGGGGCGTGCGCGACCGGCCGGCACCGCCGGGCGAACCCGTCGAGATGAGCGTGCCCGGCAGCAGGGTGAGGGACTGCGACAGCGACGAAATGAGCTGGGCCACCGTGCGGATCATGAACCCCGTGGTCGAGTCCTGCACGCGAAGATCGTCGACGTCAGTCGTGAGGTGCAGTGCTTGCGGGTCGGGGATTTCATCAGCGGTCACAACAACCGGCCCGACCGGGGTGAAGCCATCGAACGACTTGCAACGGGACCACTGCGGCTCAGTGAACTGAATATTGCGTGCCGTGATGTCGTTCACGACCGTGTACCCGAAAACGTAGTCGAGTGCTTCGTCGGCGCTGACGTTCTTCGCTGGACGGCCGATCACGACCCCGAGCTCGCCCTCGTAGTCGACCTCTTCACTGATCTCGGGCGAGATCGAGAAATCTCCGCCGTGCGAGTTGAGCGAGTTCGGGAACAGGGAGAAGAGCACCGGCCCGGAGTCATTGTCGAGGCTGAGCTCGCTCGCGTGCTCGTCGTAGTTGAGTCCGACGGCCAGCACGATCGGCGGTTCGAGGATCGCGGGCGCGTACGTCACGTCCGACACCGCAAGTTCCGCATCCGCGGGTGCAGAGGCGACCCCCTCGCGGACCCGGGCCAATGCTTCAGGACCCGCCTCGATCAACTGTTGAAGTGTGGTGAACTTCTCCCCGAGGTGTGCAAGCGGTACCACCCGCTCGCCCCGCATCGCGACAAGTTCTGGCTGCTGACTCCCTGCCCGGGCAACATGTGCAAACTTCACCTAATCAACGCTACTCACTTCGCAGACGGGTTGCTCGTCGAGTGTCGACTACCAATCAAGCGAAACATGGGTGAATTCCCACAAATCTCGTCGGTGTCGTGAATACTCTCTCAGCGAACTCGAGACCGTGTGTGCGGCTCGACCACCAGAATGGGGGGATGAGTGAAACCGAGCTGACCAAGCCTGAAGTCGAATTTCCTGAGGGGCCAGCGCCCGCGGAGCTACAGATCGTGGATGTGGTCGAGGGCAGCGGTGATGAAGCCGCGGCCGGTTCGACTGTGAACGTGCACTACCTCGGGGTCGAGTACGATTCCGGCGAGGAGTTCGACAGTTCGTGGAGCCGCGGGGAATCGATCAACTTCCCCCTGCGCTCCCTCATCCAGGGCTGGCAGGTCGGTATTCCGGGCATGAAGGTCGGCGGTCGCCGCAAGCTGATCGTGCCGCCGGAGCAGGCGTACGGTACGGGCGGCGGTCACCCGCTCGCTGGTAAGACGCTCATCTTCGTCATCGACCTGCTCGGCGTCAGCTAAACCGAGAGGCCCGACCAAGTCACCGAGTCCCCGCCGCACCCAACGCGGCGGGGTTCTTGTTTTCTGAGAGTCCGCTGAATGGTAAGTTTCTGTGAGTATGCCGTCGTCGGAGTGAAGGAGACATGGTGGCAGAAGCACAGCCGCAGGTTGACACACAGACAGATCCGGGCCAGCCGCGAGGCGCTGTGGACCGCTACTTCGAGATCACGAAGCGCGGATCCTCAGTTGGACGCGAGGTGCGTGGCGGGCTCGTGACCTTCGTCACGATGGCCTACATTGTGATCTTGAATCCGATCATTCTGTCGAGCGGCGTCGATGTCGACGGCAACTCGCTCGCCTTCCCGGCGATCAGCGCGGTCACGGCGCTGACCGCGGGTGTGATGACGATCGTGTTCGGCATCGTGTCGCGGCTGCCCTTCGCCTTCGCTGCTGGGCTCGGCATTAACGCCTTCCTTGCCTTCTCCGTGGTTGGTCAGGTGACCTGGCCTGAGGCGATGGCGCTGGTGGTCATCAACGGCGTGCTGATCGTGCTGCTCGCCGCCACCGGTCTACGCCGCATGATCTTCGACGCGGTCCCCGTGGAGCTGAAGATCGCCATCACGGTCGGCATCGGCCTCTTCATCGCATTCATCGGTTTCGTGAACGCAGGCTTCGTGACTTCCACGGGCGAGAACTCGCCGCCTGTGGGGCTTGGCATCGCGGGCTCGGTCGGGACCGTGCCGACGCTCGTGTTCGTCTTCACGCTTGTGCTCACCGGCATTCTGGTCGCGCGCAAGGTGCGCGGCGGTCTCCTCATCGGACTCGTGGTCGGCACCATCGTTGCGGTGGTTATCGAGGCGATCTGGCATCTCGGCTCGGCCGTCGATAACCCGGGCGGCTGGGGCCTCACTGTTCCCGCGCTCGAGGGCAGCCCATTCAGTGTGCCTGACCTGAGCCTGATCGGCGCGGTCAGCTTCGACTTCGGCAAGGTGGGCGTGATCACGATCATCATGCTCGTGTTCACGCTGCTCTTCACGAACTTCTTCGACGCCATGGGGACCATGACCGGGCTTTCCCGTGAGGCCGGCCTCGCGGACGAGAAGGGCAACTTCCCGCGACTCAAGTCCGCCCTGATCGTCGAGGGTGTCGGCGCTGTCGCTGGCGGTCTCACCTCCTCATCCTCGAACACGGTGTTCATTGAGTCGGGTTCCGGCATCGGTGAGGGGGCGCGCACGGGCCTCGCAAACATCGTCACGGGTGTGCTGTTCTTGCTCGCGATGTTCTTCACCCCGCTGACCCAGATCGTGCCGACCGAGGTGGCGGCTGCCGCACTTGTCGTTGTGGGCGCGATGATGATGACTCAGATCAAAGGCATCGACCTGAGCAGCTTCGGCGTGGCCCTGCCGGTCTTCCTGACCGTGGTCGTGATGCCGCTTACCTACTCGATCGCGAACGGCATCGGTGCGGGCTTCATCGCGTGGGTGATCATACGAGCGTGCTCGGGCAAGGCGCGCGAGATCCACTGGCTGCTGTGGGTGGTCGCGGCCGGATTCGTGATCTACTTCGCGAGAGGGCCCATCGAGGCGCTCGTCGGGGCGTAGTCGCGCCGTCTGCCAGGGAGGGCTGGGATCGCTACGGCGGTTCCAGCCCTTCGTCTTCCCTGCGATGTATACATGAGCACGATTCTTGCTTGACTCGTGGCGCAAAGCGGGTAGTTTTGTATACATGAGCAAGCAGGTTGGTGAGCGAGCGAGCGATCGCGCCTACCGTCTGCTGCGCCAGTCCATTCTCGAGATGTCTCTCGAGCCAGGCGAGGTCATTGGCGAGGTTGAGACCGCGACCCGCCTCGGTGTGTCCCGAACCCCTCTCCGCGAAGCCCTGACGAGGTTGCTGGCCGACGGTCTGCTCGTGCCCGAGGGGGCCCGCGGCGTGGCGGTCGCGCCGTTGGCCGCGCAGGACGTGCGCGAGCTCACCGAACTCCGGGAAGCTCTCGATACGCAGGCCGCGCGTCTCGCCGCGCAGCGGCGCGATCCTCGCATATTCGAACAGCTGGCGAGGCGATTCGCGGAGCTTTCGTTGCGGTTGCCGAGCGGCGACGGTCCGGGCGAGGATCGGCGCGCCACCTACGAGCTCGCGGCCGAGCTCGACTCCGCGATCGACGATGCCGCGTCGAACCCGACGCTGATCGCCTCGCTGAACCGCGTCCGGCTCCGACTCGCCAGAATCAGGCGGCTCGCGCAGGACCGACCGGATCGCCTCGCGGAGGCCGCCGGCGAGCACCGCGCCATTGCTGAGGCGATCGCCTGGGGGGAACCCGAGCTGGCCGCCGGGGCTGTTCGCCTGCACCTGCGGCGAAGTCTTGAACACGCGCTCGCGAGACTTGAAGAACGACCCATTGACGACACCCCGACGGGTGTGAGTGACCGAAAGGAATCGGCATGACCGAGCTGAACCACGTTCGTGTATACAAGAGCGAAGAGCATCTGCCGCGCGAGCAGCAACTCGCGTGGAAGATCGCAGAGGTGGCGGCCGATCCCGTTGAGGTCGAGCCCGAGGTTGTGGACATGATCATCAACCGCATCATCGATAACGCGTCGGTGGCAGCCGCCTCACTGAACCGCGGCCCGATCATCGCGGCCCGCGCACAGGCGCTCTCGCACCCGGTATCGACCGGGGGAGCGGGCTCGGCGATCTTCGGACTCGACAGCGACCATGCTGAGCACCGCACGAGCCCGGAGTGGGCCGCCTGGGCGAACGGCGTTGCCGTGCGCGAGCTCGACTACCACGACACCTTCCTCGCTGCCGAGTACTCGCACCCGGGCGACAACATTCCGCCGATCCTCGCGGTTGCCCAGCACGTCGGCAAGGACGGCCGCGCGCTGGTTCGCGGCATCGCCACCGGCTACGAGATTCAGATGGACCTCGTGCGCGCGATCTGCCTGCACAAGCACAAGATCGACCACGTCGCCCACATCGGCCCGTCGGCCGCGGCGGGCATCGGCACCCTGCTCGGCCTCGACACTGAGACGATCTACCAGGCCGTCGGCCAGGGCCTGCACACCACCACCGCGACCCGGCAGTCGCGCAAGGGCGAGATCTCGACCTGGAAGGCGCACGCCCCCGCGTTCGCCGGCAAGATGGCCGTCGAAGCCGTCGACCGCGCCATGCGCGGGCAGACCTCGCCGAGCCCCATCTACGAAGGTGAAGACGGCGTGATCGCGTGGATGCTCGACGGTCCCGACGCCTCGTACCAGGTGCCGCTGCCCGTGAAGGGCGAAGCGAAGCGAGCGATCCTCGACTCGTACACGAAAGAGCATTCGGCCGAGTACCAGGCGCAGGCGTGGATCGATCTCGCCCGCAAGCTGCACGGCACGAACCCCGAGCTCACGGACCCCGCGAACGTGAAGCGCATCGTGCTGCACACGAGCCACCACACCCACTACGTCATCGGATCGGGCGCGAATGACCCGCAGAAGTACGACCCGAAGGCTTCGCGCGAGACGCTCGATCACTCGATTCCGTACATCTTCGCGGTTGCGCTGCAAGACGGCGGCTGGCACCACGTCGACTCGTACGCGCCCGAGCGCGCCGCACGCCCAGACACCGTCGAGCTGTGGCACAAGATCACAACGGCGGAGGACCCCGAGTGGACGCGTCGCTACCACTCCGAAGACCCCGACGAGAAGGCCTTCGGCGGGCGCGTCGAGATCGAACTGACCGACGGCACCACGATCGTCGACGAGATCGCCGTCGCCGACGCGCACCCGCTCGGCGCGCGCCCGTTCGCTCGCGCTGACTACATTCGCAAGTTCCGCATTCTCGCCGAGCCGGTGCTCGAAGAGGCCGAGATCGAGCGGTTCCTGGGACTCGTGCAGCGTCTCCCCGAGCTCACCGCAGACGAGGTGCGCGAACTGAACATTGTCGCGAAGGTCGGCCTGCTCGACCTCGCCGCAGCACCGAAGGGGCTCTTCTAATGCTGTACTCCTCATCAAGCGCTGAGCAGAAGCGAGCTCGCTTCCGCGAAGCACTCGCAAGTGGTCGCCTCTTGCGCGTGCCGGGCGCATTCAACCCGCTCTCGGCTCGCCTGATCGAGCGCAAGGGCTTCGACGGCGTCTACATCTCCGGTGCCGTGCTCTCGGCCGACCTTGGACTCCCAGACATCGGGCTCACCACCCTCACCGAGGTGGCGAACCGCGGGGCGCAGATCGCGAGAACCACCGAGCTGCCGACGCTCATCGACGCCGACACCGGCTTCGGCGAACCGATGAACGCGGCGCGTACGGTACAGGAGATGGAGAACGCCGGCATCTCGGGTTTGCATATCGAGGATCAGGTCAACCCGAAGCGGTGCGGCCACCTCGATGGGAAAGAGGTCGTCGGGCTCGACGTCGCGGTGCGGCGCATCAAAGCCGCCGCCGAGGGGCGCCGCGACCCGAACTTCCTCATCATGGCCCGCACCGACGTGCGTGCCGTTGAGGGACTCGAGGCGGCCAAGGATCGCGCCAGGGCGCTCGTCGACGCCGGTGCCGATGCGATCTTCCCCGAAGCGATGCGCACCCTCGAAGAGTTCGAAGCCGTGCGCTCAGCTGTCGACGTGCCGGTGCTCGCGAACATGACCGAGTTCGGTAAGAGCGAGCTGTTCACCACCGCTCAACTCGAGAGCGTCGGTATCAACCTGGTCATCTGGCCGGTGTCGCTGCTGCGCATGGCCATGGGTGCTGCGGAGCGCGCACTCGATACGCTGCTCGATGAGGGGTCGCTGACGAGTCGCCTCGACGAGATGCAGCACCGCGCCGACCTGTACGACCTCATCAGCTACGAAGACTACGCGGGCTTCGACTCGAACATCTTCACCTTCAACGTGCAGAAGTGACGGCAAGGAGAAACCAATGTCTGAAGAAATCAAGAAGGGCCTCGCTGGCGTCGTCGTAGACTACACGGCGATCTCCAAGGTCAACCCAGAAACCAACTCCCTGCTGTACCGGGGTTACCCGGTGCAGGAGCTTGCGGCGACCCAGCCGTTCGAGGCGGTCGCCTACCTGCTCTGGCACGGTGAGCTGCCTTCGAGCGAGCAGCTTGCCGAGTTCGAACGTCTCGAACGTTCGTTGCGCCCGCTCGACAAGCGCACCGTTGCGCTGCTTGAGACGATCCCGGTGGACGCTCACCCGATGGACATCGTGCGCACGGTCGTGAGCCAGCTCGGCACCTTCGACGACACGCTGCATCGACCCGGCGGGTGGACAGATCGCGAACTTGATCTCGGTCGTGCCGCGTATCTCTTTGCGCAGTTGCCGACGATCATCGCCGCGGTGCAGCGTCGCCGCTGGGGCAAGGAGCCCATCGAGCCGCGAGAAGACCTCGACTACTCACGCAACTTCCTCTGGATGACATTCGGCGAACTGCCGTCCGATGCGGCGGTGGACGTGTTCCGCGTGTCGATGGTGCTCTACGCGGAGCATTCATTTAACGCATCGACCTTTACCGCGCGCGTAATCGCTTCGACCACGTCGGATCTCTACTCGGCGGTCACCGGCGCGATCGGCGCGCTGAAGGGCCCGCTGCACGGCGGCGCCAATGAGGCGGTCATGCACATCTTCGACGAGATCGGGTCGGCGGATCGTGTCGTGCCGTGGCTTGAACAGTCGCACGCCGAGAAGCGCAAGATCATGGGCTTCGGCCACCGCGTGTACAAGCGGGGGGACTCGCGAGTCCCGACCATGAAGGCCGCACTCGACGTCATGCTCGAGGAATCCGGCGATACCGGCCTTGCCGAACTCTATGCAACGCTCGAACGCGAGTTCGTTGATCGCAAGGGTATTTACCCGAACCTCGACTACCCCTCAGGTCCGGCCTACCGCTTGCTCGGATTCGACACCGAGATCTTCACGCCGCTGTTTATCGCGTCGCGCGTCACGGGCTGGACGGCGCACATCATGGAGCAGGCGGCCTCGAACGCGTTGATCCGCCCGCTCTCGGCATACAATGGCCCCGATGAGCGGCACATCGACGGGTACGTGCCGACCGAGGCCGAACTCGCGGCCTCTGAGCGCGAGGCCGAAGCCAGCTAGATGGTTGATTCCAAGGGGTAGACGCGGCGAGTCTCCCACCGGCACAGGGCGAGGGTGTCCAGGATCGAGGTTGCAAACCTCAAACTCGATTCCATGAAAGAACCGGAATGGACAACGAT
>Ga0182741_1002418_pt1 | contig 21850 bp, 16 predicted proteins | sample eDN5th37CBELigOP_FD_128874 | JGI IMG/M metagenome (GOLD analysis project Ga0182741, IMG submission 128874) | Enriched Organic Plus compost microbial communities from Emeryville, California, USA - eDNA 5th pass 37_C BE-Lig OP (version 2) (version 2) ... | reverse complement strand
GCGGGCGGCGGGCGGATCATGCGCGTGCACGGGCCGTTCTGCTCCGACGAGGAGGTCGAGAAGGTCGTTGCCCACCTCAAGCGCCAGGGGCAGCCTGTCTATCTCGACGCTGTGACGGCGGAGGATGAGATAGAGGGAGAGACCGAAGAGACATTTACTCCAGAAGAGGAGGATTTGAATCTCGGTTCAGCGGATCTCTATGATAAGGCCGTCTCCATCGTGCTCCGGCACAAGAAGGCCTCGACATCCTATATCCAGCGTCGGCTGCAGATCGGCTACAACCGGGCGGCCTCGCTGATGGAGCGGATGGAGAAGGAGGGCATCGTCGGCCCGGCCAACCATGCCGGAAAGCGCGAGATCCTTTTCGAAAGTTCAGATCTGCACGATTGATCCGTCTTACCGCAAAAAGACTCTCCAAAAGCCCCGCTCAGTTGCGGGGCTTTTCTATTGCCGAAGGGGACCGTGCCTTTAAAGGTGCTGAGTTCGACGCATTCATTGGGAAGCGATGAGTTGGATAGCCTCACTTACAGGTATTCCCTCGTCCATGGTGCCAAGGAGCCAGCATGTTGCGTTCGAGTATAACGCGTTCAGGCTGAGCTATGCTGGCACAGCGACGAAAAGATACTGATCCCCACGTTTGATACGAAGGAGGATCGGCCTTTTCTCTTTCTGAGCACGATTCCACTCTTTAGCCACGTCGGACGCCTGAACCACCTCATGATCATTGGCCGAAACGATGAGGTCCCCTTGACGGATGCCACTCTCGTCTGCTGGGCTATTGGGCTCTACTCGTTGCACGAATACGCCTTGCGCATTCGCGCCCAGTCTTTGACGAACTGCGTCATCGACAGGCGCTAGCGTCACTCCAAGCCGCTTCCCTTCCGTCTCCGGACCTTGTTGCCCACTCGTTTTTGATGCCTGCTCGTCCGGGCGTAGGCCGACAGTTATCATAACCTCTTGGGTTGCTTGGTTTCGCACGACCGTAAGACGTGTCTGGGTCCCGGGCTTTATTCCCGCGACGGCTCGAGAGAGATCACGTACGCCTTCAATAGGTTGCTCTCCAAGCTGGGTAATGATGTCGCCTGTCCTCATGCCAGCCTTCTCGGCTGGGCCTCCAGGCTCTACGGAGGCGACGAGGGCGCCCTTCTCGTCCGGACGATTAAGAGCCTGAGCGATAGCGGGCGTGATCTCCTGGAGCCGCAGACCGATATAACCACGCTCAACATGCCCGGTTCGGATGAGTTGATCGACAACACTTTGCGCCGTGCGAGAGGGAATAGCGAAGCCGATACCAATATTGGCGCCCACAGGCGAAAAGATCGCCGTATTGACGCCAATCACCTCACCACTTGCATTGAAGAGCGGGCCACCTGAATTGCCGCGATTAATGGCAGCATCGGTCTGGATATAATCGTCGTATGGACCAGAATGGATGTCACGCGAGCGGGCAGATACGACACCGACCGTTACGGTTCCTCCAAGCCCATAGGGGCTACCGATGGCAATGACCCAAGATCCTGGCTCTGCTGTTTCCGAGTTACCCCACGCGGCGACAGCCATATTGGGTTGAGGGTCCACCTTGAGGACTGCGATATCGCTGGATGTGTCGCGTCCGACCAGCTTGGCTGGCACGATGTTCTGCTCACCGAAGACAACATGAATCTCTGCGGCGTTTTCGACGACGTGATTGTTGGTGACGATGTATCCATCTTGGCTGATTACAAAGCCAGAGCCAAGTGCTTGCCGAGGCTCCGGCCGTTCTGGATTGGCGCCTTCGTCGAAATAGCGTCGGAAGAACTCTCGGAAGGGGAGATCCTCCGGTATGGACTGAGCTTGGCGCTGCTCCTCGACCCGTTGCTTTGTCGTGATGGCGACCACCGCGGGCGCTTTGGCACGTACGATGGCTGTAAAGTCCGAAGGAGCCTGCTGGGCTAAAGCACACGTGGGAGCCATCGAGGCCGTAAAGAGCAGTATGCTGGCGACCAAGCTTGTGCGTAGGAAGAAAGTGAACCTGCAGAGATGCAACATAGGCCATCCCTCCAGCTAGACGAGTGCGCGTTTGCACTCAGGGCTAAAGAGGAATGCTACACCTCATCGATGAGTTCCGCCTTTGCTTCGTCCTGAGCTGGAACCAACGCATGGAGTGGGCCGAAAGGGCACTACTGCTCTGTCCTTTGGCTGGTAAGGTATCCAAACAGAGGGAGATACTCAGCTCAGAAAGTGCTTCATAATCTTATTGGAGCGCGTGGTCGGAGAAACGCTGAAACGAGATCGCTCCGTGCAGCGAATAGATTAGTCAATGCACATGGGGATTTTCGATATAAGCAACTGGTGAAAGGTATCTACTTCGGCATTGCTGCGTTCAATGTGCTCAAAAACTAAGTTAGATCATAGCTCCACTCTCGCCTCTCATGAACGGCGGTTCTTGAAAGCATGCCGTTATGAAGTTCATCGATATGACGAACAGATAAGAGTGCTTCGAGCATAGGCTCGCAAATCAGGCGCTCGCCACATGGATCGCGGTGACAGACAGGGTCCCAAAGACCCATTGGCGTCCAAATGTCCGGATCATGCCATTCCGGCATGCCAAGAATAGGATAAAGGCATACGCCACGCAGCGGGATCCCCGTACGGAGCAGGGCCTCGGATTCTTGAGCGACCTCGCGCAACCATCGGCTTCGGTGATCGCCGACATGGCTGGTTTCCGTAATCATGACTTCGCCGCCATATCGCTTCCATACTGAGCGAACAAGATCGCCCAAAGGCCAGCGGCGGACATCGTTCTCTTCAAGCGGAGGAATGACGCCATTGGAACCTGAGGATCCTCCCCATTCCCATTGGTTGGTCCAGTAATAGTTTATTCCAACGACATCGAGATGGGCACGACTGCCTCCGAGCTCAGGTAAAAGGCACCCGCACAACATGTCCCAGCTTTGAAAAACAAGGCGCTCGTTAAAGTCTCTTGCTTCGTCCTGAAGATCCGGTCGGTTGGGAGGGCATGCCACACGACATAAGGGGTCAACATTGACTATTCGTGCATCCGGGCAGGCAGCCCACAAGGCGTTGATACCTTGGATGGCTGCGCGCACAAGGGCAACTTTGAGGTCCCAGCCGCGCCCTGTTGCATGAGGCGCGAATAATCCGGCCTCGCCTGCCGCATAGGCCATGAAGGAGGGTTCGTTGACGGGAGTGAAGGCGCGGATGCCATGGCCATGTTGAGCGATGTAGCGGCCCACGACGTAACAATAATCGGCAAAGCGCTTCGGGAACTCTTCGCTCCAGAGATCAAGGCCATGAGGGTAGCCATAATGAAAAAGATCCCAAATTATCTCTATATTGTAGCGCTGGGCAGCTTCGATAAATGGGGCAATCGTAGAGAAGTCATAACGACCCTTCCCAAGGTCAACGAGAGGCCATCGAACTGTCTCACGGGCAGCATGAATATCGAGTTCAGCTAAGTGGCGGTAGTCTTGATTGACAGTCTTGTTGTGGCCCGTTGCGACCACCTGATCAAACCAGTGACCGTGGCGGTTGTATCCCGTTGAACCTTCAAAGCCTGCTAGAAAGAAGCTGCGGAACATACTCTTCTCCGTGGTCTCACCGAGCCCTAGCGCTCTCAACAGAGGTTCTCGACAGCGTCCCTACCGCTTCTATGCCGCCCTGTACGAGATGTTGATAGGCGTCTACAAGGGATGTCCGCACCCGACCTAAAGGGTCTGTTGGTGTCGGCACAATGTCCCACAACCCCATTGGAGCGAGATGCTCTGCTACGGAACGACGGCCCTGCCGGTATGCCCAAGTTACAAGGGAGAACATGGGCCACCATGTGTAGCCAACAAGTGGAACCCCCTCGTTGCGCAATTGCTTTGTGGCAGCAACCGATTGGCTGAGCCATTCAAAGCGACGGCGCAAGGAACCCATTGACGCGGTCTCCGAAATCATGAGCGGAACGCCGTAGCGGTTGTAGTAAATATGCCCGAGGCGGCTGATGAGATCCGCCTTCGCATAAGGCATCCGGATTCGGAACCGCCCTCCCGCGTCACGCATCAGCATCTTTTGCGTGAACATTGGATAGAGGTTCATACCAATAACCGGAAGCGGAATGGCATTATCGAGGAAATAGATGAGGTCAGCTTCTTTCGCGCCATGCTTTAGGAGCCATGGCCAAAGTTCATGTTGCTCGCTGACCCGTCCCGAAACGAGGTCAAGTGCAAGGAAAACGATTCTTTGACGATGCTTGGCTTCAGGCTCAAGGGCGGGCTCGTCGGTATCATACAAGTCGGTGGCATCGACAAAGTACGGAACAATTTCTGGGTCGACGCTTTCCAGAGCCTTTACAGTTTCAACCATCCCTTTTGCGATGGCGAGCATCAGTGTGACAAAGCCCGACCAGCTGCGCCGGTAAGGTGGCCACCAGCCAAGGCGCCCACAATACCATGCCGTAATGCGTGGCTCGTTAAGCGGTGTGTACCACCTGATCCGCCCGTGAAAGCGGTCAGCAAAACGGGCTGCATATTCAGAAACAAGCATAGGGTAGTCGGGGTGAAGAAATGCATCTTCGATCCAACCAGGCAGCCCATAATGAACTAAGTCGACTTGAGGTGTAATTCCGAGATCAAGCAGATGCCCTAGGGCCTTATCAGGGAAAGTCCAGTCCCACTTATTTGGTGCAGGCTGGATTCGGTGCCATGGCACACCATAGCGGGCACAAGGCACATCTAGCTCGGCAATAAGGTCCAAGTCATCGCGCCACCGGTCGTAGTGGCCCGTCAATTCGTATTCGTCCAGCGTGCGTCCGGTTACTGGATGTGGCGCTGTAATGAACGTGTCTTCGATGCCGGTCGACCACCAGAAGGTATCGGATGCAGTCAGGCGCCAGAGCTCGGAGCGAATTGGAAGCGTTTGGGTCATGCCGGGGCCGTCCCTTGGGCGTCAGTGGTTCCACTGCAGCACAGCGGTTGGGCCGCGGGTAATCTCGGCCGTCACGTGATCCAAGCTAGGAAACGGCTTATGTCTCGAAAAGTTGCATCTAACATTCTTTGAGAACCCCTCTCACTCTAAGGCGTTGGTAGCAGTGAGGGTGGCGTAGCCAGGCGCTTAGCAACAAGATGAGACGATGCCGAACTCGACCCCTAGCGCGAGTATGTGAATGGGCTGAGTGTGTCGAATATGGAAATATTCCTTAGGGCTATGTTTAAAGATATGCCGAGTTCCTTCGTCCAGTCTACTCTCCAAATCGACTCGACCCGATCAGTGGAGTAACCGACCAGCGAATGCTCTTGGGCAAACCTGCAATGCGTCTGAAACCGGCATTAGCGGGCAAGAAATCAGTCGAGCAGAGGTGATATGGTTGAGACAAATCTCCATCCACGACCCTTGTTGCGCCGAAAGCGTTGGATTGATTTGTGTGGTAAGTGGGGCTTTGCTTATGACGATAGTGATTGTGGATTAAACGAACGCTGGTTTGAGACTGCCGAGCCTTTCAATCGCGACATTGTCGTACCGTTTCCACCTGAGAGCAGGCTATCTGGTGTGCATGATGCGGGCTTTCATCCGGTTGTGTGGTATCGACGTGAAATCAACCTTAATGAGGAAGATCGCCGAAACCGTCTCCTCCTTCACTGTGGTGCAGTGGATTATAAGGCCTCTGTCTGGGTCAACGGGCGCCTTGCCGTCGAACATGTCGGCGGTCAGACGCCATTCTCTGTAGATATTACGCCACTCCTCGTTCCAGGTCAGGCTCAAGTGATCGTCTTACGCGCCGAAGATGATCCCCGTGATCTTCAGCAGCCGCGTGGAAAACAGTATTGGGAAGAGAAGCCCGGTTATATCTGGTATCATCGAACCACAGGCATCTGGCAGCCTATCTGGCTCGAGCCTGTTCCTTTCGTGGCCATCACCGAATTGCGGTGGACACCTGATGTGGATCGCTTTGGAGTTTCACTGGTTCTGAGGATGAACCGTACTGTTCCTGAGGGCTGGCAAGTCCGTGTCCGGCTCACAGGAGACCGACCGCTTCGCGCTCTTGTCGATGATACGTGTTCACTTTTCGGGCGCGAGCTTCGACGCGACCTGCTTCTCGATATTAACAATGCCGCAATACGCCGTCGCCGCACGCTTCTGTGGGCTCCAGAACATCCCAACCTCATTGAGGCGACCATCGAGTTGCTCGACGAAAGCAGTACTGTTATCGATCATGTTGAAAGCTATTTCGGGCTCCGGCGGATCGAGGCCCGTGATGGGCGCTTCATAATCAACGGCGTTCCGATCTTTCTGCGGCTTGTCCTGGCGCAAAACTATTGGCCTGACAGTCTGTTGGCTGCGCCTAGTGCTGACGCACTAAGGCATGAGGTGGAGTTGGCCCGAGACCTGGGGTTTAACGGCATTCGTATTCATCAGAAAATAGAGGATCCTCGCTTCCTTTATTGGTGCGACCGACTGGGAATGCTCGTGTGGAGTGAGGCTGCCAATGCCTATGTATACTCTGATCGGGCTGTAGAGATGCTCACACGAGAATGGCTTGAAGCGGTCCGTCGAGACTATAATCATCCATCCATAATCACTTGGGTACCGTTGAACGAGAGTTGGGGTGTGCCGGACCTCGATCGATCGGGACAGCAACGGGATTATGTACGGGCGCTCTATCACCTAACTAAGGCGCTTGATCCTACCCGGCCGGTAATTGGAAACGATGGATGGCAACATGCCGTCGGTGATGTTTTCGGCGTACATGATTACGCGCCGACGGGCGACATGCTGCGTGAGCGATATTCCGATCGAGAGACAATTGCCCGTACATTCCGAGAGGTCAGGCCTCATCATCATTCCCTGTTAGGGGAGGGTATAGAGATCGAAGATGAGCCGATCGTTGTCAGCGAGTTCGGAGGCCTCGCTTTTGTGCCAACGGAGAGCGAGGATTGGTTTGGATATGGCCAGTTCGCCAATGCTGATGAACTTTTAACGCGTTATGAAGAGCTCGTTGAGGCTCTGCTCGCATCTACGGCTCTTGCGGGGTTCTGTTACACGCAATTAACTGACACTGCTCAAGAGACCAATGGTTTGCTCACAGTCGACCGTCAACCAAAGTTCGATGGGGATCGAATACGAGCGATCAATACGCGCCCTTCAAAAGCCGTGCCGAGCGAAATTTTGGATGCCCTGATCAAGCAGGAGGTTGAACGTCGGCGGCGACAGCGAGGGCATGAATGAAGTGGCCGCTCAGGAATATCCGAAAACGCTATATCGACAGCTCGGTCTGGCCTAACGTTATTGCGTAAAATTCTCTACGATGCCGCGATTGGCACGCCGCTCCGAGACAGTGCTACCCAGAAGCTGTCCGCCTAAGTCTTGACCCGGGGCGCTAGGTGCGCTTGTGGAGTTGCTTCCAAGGATTGAATTCCTTAGGACTATACGCATCTGCGCTACCCCCGGAATTCAGCTTCGCACAAGAATAGAAGTGTATGCTCCCTCGGGCAGCACCACTCTACCGGCAGGAGCAGAAATGCTTTCTACATACCTGAATTATAAGCTGATTAATAAGGACCTCCGGCAGAGTCTTGATCGAGTCGCTGACCAGGCTACGGTTGCGCGTGAGACAAAATACTACAAAGAAAATATCGGCAAAGTTACATCGATTAAGGAATTTCTTGCAGATCATCGCCTCTATAAATACGCAATGGAAGCCTATGGCTTAGACGATATGATCTATGCCAAGGCCTTCATGCGCAAGGTCCTTGAAAGCGACCTGAATGATGAGAATAGCTTCGTCAGCAGACTGTCTGATGAACGCTACCGCGATTTCGCCAAGGCCTTTCAATTCTCCGCGGACCAGTCGTCGGGCTCTAAACTTGATGTCCAGACCGGAAGGCAAGAGGAGGATATGATCGGCCTCTACAATCAGCAGATCGTCAAGAAAGCCGATCAGGTTGCGGACGACACAGAGTACTATAAATTTGCTATTAATAAGGTGACAAGCGCTGATGACTTCGTCAATGATCGCCGTCTGATTGAATACTCTCTTAAAGCATTTGGCATCGACCCGACCTATTATTCTTCTCGTACGATGAAGTCCATTCTGACGAGCGATCTCTCTGACCCTAATAGTTATGTAAATTCGATTAAAGATCCTGCATATGCGGATATTGCCCGGTCATTGCAGTCCTTAGCTCAAGCATTTAACTTCGAAACCGACGGTACACTTGCGAGCGGAGCGCCTGCTCAGACCGAAGTACAAATCAAGTCGGTGACTGAGGCTTACGTATTCTCGGTGCCTGACCGTATCACTCCATTGGCTGCTCAATGGAACACGGATTATTTTGAAAGCAAGGCATCTCAAATCACGTCGGTGTCAGCTTTCATGAGCGACAGCAGACTTGTCGGTTATCTGCAGACTGCGTTCGGGATTGAGGATAACGTAAGCACCCGTGAGGCCATGGCCAAAGCGATGGCTAGCGATCTTTCAGACCTAACGAGCTTCGCTAATCAATCCAATAACGATACGTACCGTAAGATTGCGCGTCTTTTCAACTTCCAAACAGACGGTCATGTTCCTGCAGGGCAGGCCATGCTGGGCCGCGACGAGCTTGCAGAGATTACAGTCACCTACATGGCGGCTTATGACGACGCTGATCAGAAGAAAGACAGTAGCAAGACCACATTCTATCAGAACATGATTGATACGGTAGAAGATGTCGACGGACTCCTGAATAACTTCATTCTTTACGACTATGTCCTGGAGGCTTTTGGTCTTGATCCGGAGACAGAGTCCAAATCGACCATCCGGCAAGTGCTAACGAGTGACCTCTCTGATCGCAACAGTTTTGCCAATCAGACAAGAGACAGCCGTTATATCGACCTTGCGAATGCGTTCAATTTCGGAGTCGACGGTAAGATACGAGCCGCACGTTTGGCGCAGTCAGAGGGTGAGATCTCCGCAACAGCGAGTGCCTATCTGGCAGGAGCGACAAAACGCGGCCAAACATTGGACGCGGCTAAAGCAGAGACTCTTTACTATAGAGAGCAAATTGAGCGTGTTTCATCCTTGAGCGATTTGTTAAAGGATAAGCGCCTTCTCACCTATGTTCTTGATGCATTCGGCGTAACCTTGCCAAGTGCCCCTGCAGATTTCATGGAGCAGGTCATGAAAAGCGACCTGGAAGATCCTGACAGTTTTGCCAACAAGCTTGAGGACAGGCGTTTTGCTCAAATAGCGGCCTCTTTTAACTTTGCGCCGGATGGGTCCCTCGTCGTGCAGCCTGCCGATCCGGCACAATCTCGCCGCGGCATCCTGAACACCATTGAATTACATACCCGCCAAACCCTCGAGAAGCAGACTGGAACAGAGAGCGAAGGAACTCGCCTGGCCCTGTACTTCCAAAGGAAGGCTCCTGAAATCTCCTCCGTGTATGGTATCCTGGCGGATAGGGCGCTTCAGCAGGTTGTTTTCAAAGCTCTCGGACTGCCTGACGAAATGGCGCAGGCACCCATTGACCACCAAGCAGAGCTTCTCAAGAGCAGACTTAAGATTGAGGATTTTAAGGATCCACAGAAGCTGGAAAAATTCCTGGCGCGCTTCAGCATTCGCTTTGATATCGAGAATGATACGGCGTCCTCACCTGTGACCATGCTCTTCCAGGCTGCAGATAGTTCCGATGTAAGTGTCGGAGCGATGGCAAGCTTTGCCCAGCTTCGGGCATCTCGCTTGTACTGAGCTTGCTCGCGGCAGATCTGCCTGGGATTGTTAGAGGGAAAAGCTCATAGGTTTTGCGCTCGAATCCTTCAGGGCACGATGTTTGCCCTGTAGTGTCTGACTGTGGGGTTGCCCGTTCGCAGGAGACCAAGTTGGCTCCGCCTCGCCCAGCGACCTGTCATGAGGATTGCTACGACGGCAAGGCCTGCTGCAAGCCCGATCCATACGCCTGCGCCGTTCAGACCAACCTTGAATGCCAACAGCGCCCCGAGGGGAAAACCAATGCCCCAGTAGCCCAGGGCTGCGAGGAGCATAGGAATGCGAGTATCCTGTAAGCCACGGAGCATGCCGGAGGCAATCGACTGGGCTCCATCGACGATCTGGAACAGTCCGGCAATTGCTAGATAGACGACAGCGAGCTGGATCACCGCTTCGTTCGCCGGATCGCCCAAATCGAGAAAGGCACCAATCAAGAGCTCGGGTTTCAGCAGCATTACGATAGCCATCAAACCCATAAAGCCAACGCCGAGGGCGAATGCGCTCCATCCGGCTCGTGTGACACCGTCTGGATCGCCTTCACCGTTTGCACGGCCGACCCGCACCGTAGCAACTTGGCTGAAACCGACAGGGACCATGAAACTCAGCATCGATATCTGAGCTGCCACTGCATGGGCCGCAAGAGCCGTAGGGCCGATGATGCCCATCATCACGACCGCAGCATAGAAAATGGTTGTCTCGAATGCGAAGGTCAGCGCCATGGGAAGCCCGATCCTCCATATCTGCAGGAAGCGTGGCCAGTCGGGGCGCCAGAAGCGCCCAAAGAGGCGGTAGCGTTTGAATCGGGGATGAATTGAAACGATGATTCCTAATCCGATCATCATCCATAGGCTTGAGCAGGTGGTCGCAATGCCAGCGCCTGTGAGGCCTAAGGCTGGCAGGCCAAAATTGCCCAAGATCAAGCCATAGCCCGCGACAGCATTAATGAGGATGGCCGATACAGCGATGATAAGGCTCCAGATAGGGCGCTGCATGGCCGCTAGGTAGGATCGCAGAACCAAATATCCCAAATACGGCAGGAGGGCCCACTGAAGGGTATGCATGAACTCAGCCGAGCGTGAGGCAACATCAGGGCGCTGACCGAGCCAAATGAAGATCGCCTCCGCGTGCCAGAGCATGACCCAGATAGGGATACAGATGACGCTTATGCTCCATAGGCCCTGGCGGACCGTTCGACGGACATCCCTAACCGAGTGGCGATGGTGGCCCAGTGTCGTCGCGATCATAGGCATCGTCGCGGAGGCAATACCCATGCAGAAGATCATACATGTATGATAAAGGCTCGTCGCAAGGGAGGCTGAGGCGAGGGCCTCAGGCCCGAGGCGACCTATAAAAATCAAATCGGTCGCACTCAAAGCCGCCTGCGAGATATTTGTGAAGATAAGTGGCCAGCCAAGAGCCAGCGAATTGCGAAATTCCGATGGCCAGACGCGTGCTGGCGCCCGAGAAATCGTAATGGAATCGGTCATTAGCAAAAGTCCTGAAGCAGGACGAGTTTAAGCTGCCCCGCGGCAAATTTCGTCCCCTGTAATTGAATCATGCTTGAAAGGTGAAAATTGCTTGCAGATGAGATAATCCTGTCCACTGCAAACTCCAACAAGCGTGAACGTCCCAGATATAGGAAACGCAGGGTTATCCTTAGCTGGAACCATGTACCACTGACAGACGTACCTAGGAATAGCCAAGGCAAAATTGCAGATGCTGTGCACGGGTCATCAAATTCCTTAAAGAATTTTATACGCCCTCGCTTAGGTCGAAATCTAATGCGGGTTCAGTCAACTTGCCTTCCGCCCATTCTCCGGTTAGCGAGCGCACTCCCATTGTCTCTCCGGGATGAGAAACATGAAGACGGCTGACAGACCAAGTGCACGAAATCGAGGTGAGCTGAGTGTCAGTGCTTCGGACCTTGCGGCATCCGTTCTGAAGTCCATCGTGCTCGCGAAGGCCGACGAACTCGTGGAGCTCTTTTATGACGCGTTTCTCGAGGATGAAGAAGCTTCAGCCTTTTTAAGCCACTCGGTCGTTCACGATCGGCTTAGTCATTCTCTTCGCGATTGGCTACTGGAACTCTTACAGGCGGGCGCTCGCAACGACCATATAGATTTCGCGGACAGGCAGCGCGCTATCGGCGAAGTCCATGCTCGTATCAAGATCCCTATACATCTCGTTCTGGAAGGGGCCTCCCTCATCAAAAGGACTGTCGCGCATTACCTTATGCGTTCTAGTCTCGATCGGGAAACTCTTGGCGAGGCTCTCATTTTGCTCAATCATCGAGTCGATTGTGCAATGCAATTTATGAGCCAGGCCTATGTGTCCGGCACAATGCGGCGCGCACAGCTTGACGAGTCATTTCGACTCTTCTCTCTTGGCCAAGACATTACACTCGAGCGGGAGACGCAGCGTGCCGCCCTCATGGAGTGGAGCCAGAATATTCTGTTCACTCTATTTGGAGCCGGTCCAGCGGCGAGCCTGAAGCCAATATCAAGTTCACCTTTCGGTCTGTGGTTCTATCATCGGGCTGGGATTTTGTTCCAGGAAGCAACGATCCTGGAGAGCATCGACGGCGCTATACAGCAGATCGATAAGGTTCTGCTTCCGAAACTTCATGATGCTCGGACTGCAGGCAGTTCCGCCCTGGCTGAGCCGCTGGAGCGATTGCAAGCCTTAATCGAAGAAATCAAGTTATTGATGACAGAGCTGTTTCAGAACGTTGTTGGACTTGAGAATGGACGGGATCCTCTGACCCGGACGCTTAATCGGCGTTTTCTGCCATCGATCCTGAGCCGTGAAGTCGCTATCGCAAGCAGAAACGGTACGCCATTTACAATCCTGATGATCGACATCGATAATTTCAAGAATATCAATGATCAATGGGGGCATTCCGCGGGCGACCTAGTTCTGCGTCAAATCGCTGAGATAATTTTAGACACGGTGCGTCCGAGCGACTTTGTGTTTCGCTATGGTGGCGAGGAATTCTTGGTTGGGTTGGTCCAGGCAGATGTCGAGCAAGGTTTCCAAGTGGCGGAGCGAATTCGACAAGTTCTAATGGCACACGAGCTCCGCCTTTCGGACGAAACGAAGTTCTCTGTAACGACCTCAATTGGCTTGGCGGCCTATGAGGGGCATCCAGATTACGCCTACCTTGTTGAAGCAGCGGATAAGGCGCTTTACGAAGCAAAGCGAGCCGGCCGAAACCAGACGATCATCGCCTCGTCATGACAAGTGCCTTTAAGCTTAAGACACAGGTGGCTCTATAAACAGGATGAGGCCGCTTAGAATAGAGTCTGTTTCTAAGGCTTGAGATCGACCAATCTTGGTTATGATAATAGCTATGTAAGCGAACATGAAAGAAGGTTCGGATCTTCCTGCCTGGAAAACGCTGTCACGGGTATCGAAAACTGACAGAAGGAGCGGATGTTCTCCACATTCCCACGTGGAGATGGCAGCACGGAGCCAAGAGGCTTGAGAGACAAGGCCGAGCAAGCAAGGCGAGAGGTTTATGCAAAGCCGTGCTAGGTCAAAAGGTGAGGCAACAGTCATGCCCTGTCGATTTGCTTACTCGCATTTGTGGTGCCAGGGCACGGCTAAATCACCGGACTGAATCCAAGTTGTCCGGGCTGGCCCTCGCAGGGAGAAAGACCTGACCCCACGCGTAGCCTATGGAATGTTGGTCGCTGTCTGTCAGGAAGAAATAGCAGTCAGTTGACGAGGACCAGGGTATAAATAATACTTCTACTGAGTATGGCCGGTAAATACATACCCTACTCCTCTTACTGATTTGACGAAGTTGGGGTGCTTTGGGTCAAGTTCGATTTTTCGCCTCAGGCGTGCGACCTGAGCATCAATCGAGCGGTCAACGGCTTCCCAGTGGCGGCCACGCGTCAGGTCCATAAGCTGGTCGCGATTGAATACCCGGCCTGGATGCCGAGCTAGCGTTGCCAAAAGTTCGAACTCGCCAGTGGTCAGCGCGATTTCGGACCCGTCCGGGGCTTTCAACTCCCGCCGCCCCAGGTCTAGTTGCCACCCATCGAACCGGATTATCTCGGCTATATTCGGCAGCGACTTTGTCTCCCCTTCTGCTGGGGAAGCGGGCTGTATTCGGCGCAACACACTCCTGATTCGTGCCAGAACCTCGCGCAGATGAAACGGCTTGGCGATATAATCATCAGCCCCGATCTCTAGTCCGACGACTGTATCGATCATGTCAGATCGCCCAGTCAGCATGATGATGCCGGCTTTGCCGTTGCTCGGTTGAGCGCGTATTTCACGAACAAGCTGGAAGCCATCCTCGCCGGGCAGAATGAGATCCAAGAGCACCAAGTCAACTTTATGGCACTTCAGAAACTCCCGCAGAGTTGCGCCATCGGCAGCCGAACTGACTCGAAATCCCTCATCGGTCAGATAACGAGTGAGCATCTGACGGATTTTGGCGTCGTCATCAACGACAAGGATATGCGGTATATCTATTGTCAAAGGCCAAGACCCACGAAACCCGCCACTCTTGACTTTGGTGCTATCAAGTTACTCGAAAACTCAAAGAGCTGGAAATTCTCCTAAATTGCCGCAGTGGAGTTATAGTCCACAGTAGTTCCTTTGGATCAGGTCAGTCGGAGTGCCAGTTCATTGCTCAGCTTTCTGTTACGATCTGCTACAAAATGGCATAATTTTGCATAGGACGTTGGTACGGACGTGACATTCGCCTGCTCTAGTCGAAACCCTAGGATAATGATTGGAGCACATTATGCACATCTCCTATCCTCTTTCCGCCACGGGCAGCGAACCCCTCCTGCCGATCGGCCTATCATCCGAAGCCCATAGTCTGGAGAAGCTGTTCGCTGTCCAACCAACAGCCAAATATGCTGCGGGGGAGGGCATATTCTGGGAAGGCGATGCGGCTTCCGACATCTTTCAACTTACAGAGGGATGCCTACGTCTCTACCGCATCTTGCCCGATGGGCGACGTGCGATCCTAGGCTTCAAGTTTGCCGGTGAAATGCTCGGGCTCTCCTGCGAGAGCACCTATTGCTGCACCGCCGAGGCCGTTACTCCTGTACGGTTGCGTCGGCTAAGTCGAGCCCGCCTTCAGGCAATGAGTGAGACGGCTACTCAACTGCAGCCGCTGCTTTTTAGGAAGTTATTCGAGGAAATCCGTGCTGCCCAGCAGCATATCATCGTCTTAGGGCAACTTGGCGCCGAGGAGCGAATAGCCCATTTTCTCATGTCCTCAGCGCGCCGGACGGGGGCGGATCAGAGGCGGCCTATAATCATCGAAATGCCGATGACGCGTCAGGACATTGCTGACCATCTCGGCCTGACCATCGAGACCGTATGTCGGGTTATGTCAAAGCTCAAACGGGACGGGCTGGTCGCGCTGGAGGGGCGTCACAAAGTGATCCTGCTTCGAATTGTAGACCTGCAGCAGCTCGCAGGGGAATTCGACGACGCTGAGCCGTGGGGCGCGAAAGGTTCGATTTGGAATACTACTAAATGGCCTCACTGACATTGATGGAGCTTACAGTGGCGCTTTTCCGCAGGAGTGAACCGGCATCGAGTTCCACGGAAGAGGGGCGGCTTATAGAGGTTTTTGCGAATTCGCCCCATCAGACCTCTTACTTGGCCCCAGGTTTAGCCTATAACTTGTTCCGCTACAGGTTAACACCGGATCTGTGCTGCGCGGTGGCGGAAGATCGCCCAGTGCCAGGTTTTCTGGATCGATCAATCTGGAAATATGCTGGTACTCTGCATTGTAACCATCGGCTCCCGCTCGGTTTTGACCCAGCAGCAGCAGAGATGGGCATACACTTGAACGGGTTTTACCTATTTCAGATCGCTGATTCATAACAGGCCGCGTTAAGGATCGGATCGATGCACCAGAGCGACAAAAGAAGGTGTTCATCGAAATTAGCCGGAAGCGGGAGCGATCCAGCCAAAAGCCTCGATTACGGGCCGCCTAATGCTGAGCACTTCCGACTCGTGTTCGATCAAGCCGCCGTCGGTATTGAGCTGGTAGACAGTACCGGCCGCCTGCTCGATGTGAATGCCGTTGTGTGTGAATTGCTGGGCTTTAGAAAAGATGAACTGATCGGGCTCAATTTCGAGGAGATTATTCATCCCGAAGATCTGCCGCGAGTGCGGACGCTCGCCGCACAATTGATCGCGAGAGAAATCCCAAACTATCGAGTTGAGAAGCGTTATCTGCACAAAGATGGGAGGCCTGTCTGGGTTCGGGTAACTTCATCATTGGTCGCCGCCACCGCCGATCAAAGCTATCGACTTTCCATTGTCGAAGATATCAGTGATCGAAAGCATGCGGAGGAAGTGCAGCGGGTCAGCGAGGCGCGGCTGCACACAGTTCTGGAAGCCATACCTATTGGAGCCATTCTGTCAGACGCAGACGGTCAGGTGATCGAAGCTAATAAGGCCTATCTCGATCTCATCGGGCGCACACAGGATGATCTGCGTTCCGGCAGCGTGCGTTGGGATGAGATCACTCCACCCGAATGGCTGGACATTGATAAGCGGGCCATCGACGAGGCTCGAACCCATGGGATCTCGACCATGTACGAGAAAGAATATCTCTGCAATGGTCGGCGCATCCCAGTGCTCTTGCGGCTCGCTGCAGTCGATGAGGGGCGCGCCTTTGCGGTGTTCGTGCTTGATCTGACGGAACGCAAGGCAGCCGAGGAGGCTTTGCAGGCGAGGACAGCACAATGGGAGGCTCTCATCGAGACTGTGCCAGTCGCGGTATGGTTTACATTTGATCTCAGTCTTCAAGAAGTCAGGGCCAATCGGCTCGCTTCCAAACTGTTCGACCTGCCCCTCATCTTCAATGTATTGGACTGGGAGGCCAAGAAGTGGCCGCAGCGTCGCATCTTTCGCGACGGGGTAGAGGTTTCGCTAGATCAGGCACCGCTTCGACGTGCGATCCAAGGTATAGAGATTCGCAACGAAGAATGGGGGATCTGCTTCGAAGATGGGCGGAGCGTGGACCTTCTGTACAATGCTTCGCCTCTAAGAGATCAAACCGGCGCCGTGGTTGGAGCCATCGCGGCTGCAGTCGACATCACAGTGCGTAAGCGGTCAGAGGCTATTCTGCACGATCGTGAGGCGCGCCTTCACTCCCTTCTTGATACCGTGCCAGAGGCCCTCATTACTATCAGCGAGCAAGGAACTATCGAATCCTTCAGTCGCTCGGCTGCGGACCTGTTTGGCTATAACGCAGGCGAAGTCGTCGGACAGAACATCAGTATGCTGATGCCGCCACCTTACCGTGAGGAGCATGATTCCTATCTTAAGCGCTATTTGCACACCGGCGAGAAGCGCATCATCGGCATCGGCCGAGTGGTCAGCGGCCAACGTAAGGACGGAAGCATATTCCCGATCGAGCTTGCAGTCGGTGAAGTGAAGATCGGCGGCCAGCATCTGTTCACCGGGTTCATCCGTGACCTCACTGCCACTCAGAAGATCGAACAAGAGCTACGCCAGGCCCAAAAGATGGAAGCGGTAGGTCAGCTTACCGGCGGCATCGCACACGACTTTAACAATTTGCTCACTGTCATTCTTGGCAATCTTGAAATGCTCGAGATGCAGCTTACTGGTGAGCGTCAGCTGGAATTGCTAAGAGAAGCGCGCGAGACAGCTGAGCACGGCGCCCAATTGACTGAGCGTTTGCTTGCCTTCGGGCGTAGGCAACCTCTGCAGCCCAGACTGATCAATATCGGGGCCTTGCTAGGCGACATGACCCCTCTTTTACGGCGCACGTTGGGCGAGAACATCCAGGTGCGGAGTCAGTTCGATAGCGATCTGTGGCAAGTCTTGGTCGACCCAAGCCAGTTGCAGAGCGCGATTCTGAACCTGGCGATCAACGCGCGCGACGCTATGCCTACCGGTGGACGGCTATCAATTGAAGCTGAAAATGTTGAGCTCGAGGCTGACTACGCCGGACTGTATCCGGAGGTTCTGCCTGGCCGCTATGTGCTGGTTGCCATTACCGATACCGGTGCGGGTATGCCGAGGGAGGTGCAGGAGCGGGCCTTCGAGCCGTTCTTTACTACCAAAGAGGTAGGCGCTGGCAGCGGGCTGGGTCTCTCCATGGTGTATGGCTTTGTCAAGCAATCAGGCGGGCACGTGACGATCTACAGCGAGCCCGGCCACGGTACGACAATCCGAATGTACCTCCCGCACGCCATGGCTGGTGAGGCGGGTCGACGGGCCACCATGTCCGAACCGCCAATAGAGGCATTGCGCGGGCATGGGGAAACCATACTGCTCGTGGAGGATGAACCGCGGGTGCGGCGGATGACGGCCGTGCGCCTGCGCAGTCTCGGATATCGTGTGCTTGATGCTGCCAATGGTCCAGCGGCATTGGCATTGTTTGATGAACATCCAGAAATTGATCTATTGTTCACCGATATGGTGATGCCTGGCGGCATGACGGGCACAGATTTGGCCGATGCTGCACGCGCGAGGCGACATAGCGTAAGAGTACTTTTCTGCTCAGGCTACGCTGAGCCGGACATAGTCCAACGGGGGAAAGCCACCGAGGCAGGGTGGCTGAAAAAACCCTACAGCATGCGGCAGCTAGCACAGACGCTCCGCGACGTTCTCAGTAAGACCCCTCCCAAGGAATGATGGAGCCTAGATCAGCGGTCAGGCCGTTCATGCGAATAGCTGATGGTCTTATATGCTTTTGTTGACCAAGGGAGAGTTTGCACAAAAGTGTTTCGGCTCCCATTTCGAGACCAGCCAGTGTCGATTTTCTGGAACGCTAGTTCGAGGGTGGTCACCTTCTAGTTTGGCACTTCCGATTGAGGTAATCGGAACGGCACTTTGAAGGCAAGGCGACCATCCAGCCCACTCACGGCGACAAAACTATTCGCCGGGTCGCGACAGCGGTCAGCCAATAATATGGTAAGGTGGTGAGCATGCGCGCGCGCGGCGCCGTCATCCGGGAATTGCTGGCCCAACCCGTCTACCGTCGAGTGACCATTTAGAACGACATTGAAGAAGTACTTTGGCATAGACTCGGCTTCCCCAACGCTATTTGTTCTCCATTATGGTCACGGGGTGTCATGAGGACTTGCCAATTGTCAAAATTACGAAGCGGTTTTTGCAGATTTTTTGATCGTTAAAGTCTAGCTGACCCACCGTCAGGCATTACTTGCGCAGCCCTGAAAAGGCACACTGGCACGTTGCCTCGGCGTATGGAGCGCTACTTGGATGCTGCCGCCAGATAATGTCGATGGCGCATTAGAAATCTTGATCTTTCGCAATATGAGTTTCCAGCTCACGGATTAGAAGCAGAAAATTGATAATGGAGGGAGCTATGCCGATATTCATCACACAGGGTCGGTTTTCGCCTGATGCCGTCAAAGGGATGTTATCTAAGCCAGAGAACCGGGAAGAAGCTGTGCGCGAACTGTTTTCCCAGTCAGGTGGCAAGCTTCTGGCCTATTATATGACCTTTGGCGATTACGACTTCATGATTGTTTCTGAAGGGCCATACGAGGGAGTTGCCACATCTGCGATTGTCGCTTCTGCTGCAGGAGGTGTTGTTGATCTAAAGACGACACTGGCCATGACGTCGGAAGACATGCGGCATGCCTTTGCAAAGGCTGGAGCGATCGCCAAGCACTTCAAAGCCGCTGGAGCGCAATCGACACGGGCGGCGTGAGCATGGCATTATATGGATGAGGCCGTACAGGCCTCATCCCTGTGCGAGGAGCCAGGTTGCGCGATGACATGTGGGTAATAAATTCGCGCGAAAGGGAATCTCTGGAGCTTCGAAACGAGCTGGATCGCAGGTCTAAAGATAGGTCCGCTGGCACAGCCGCATGCAAGGGACGAAGCTGATGAATGCAAGGTCTATTCTTATAATAGCAGTCAAATCAGCGGACGTGGTGTCGATGACATAGAGTTTGCCCGGTTCGGAAGTCCATCAGATGCATAGGACAGGCAATAATCTAATTGGTACAGGTTGCTAATTTGGTTCCAGCATGCGGCCGAAGTCAGCATCTCTAGGAAACTTCGTTCGATGCGGACTTGCCGGTTCCTGAACTCTTTTTCGTCGGAGCTTTCTTCGCGATCGGATCGAGTTCTAGGATTGCCTCGGCTGCGGATATGTCGGTAATCAGGACAGAGGCGTTGGTCGCTGCTACCCCCGCACGGATGATGCGAGCCTTGCTCTGACCGCCTGAGGAAATGATGACTTTTGGAACGTCACGAATTGCTGTTGGACTAATTGCCATCACTCGGTGATTCACAGGATGATCGACAATTCGTCCTTCTGCGTCAACAAAGTGGCATAGGACGTCGCCGACGGCGCCAGCCTTGCGAAGGCTCGTCATTTCAGAGAAGTCGAGAATGCCTCTTCGGAAGATGGAGGCCTCTTCGCTGATATTGCCAACGCTCAACAACGCAATGTCCACATCGCGCGCCCGCTCACCGAGTTGACGGAAGTCCTTCAGTTGCCATAGTGCCTTTGCCATCCCTGACTCAGGCACAAAAATTGGCGCGGTGATCTGATAGAGATTGGTGCCGTATAGATCCGCCAAGCGCCAAGCGACTGCGGATGGATTGTCTGCTGTTGCGTGGGTCAATCCGCCCAGCAAAGAGACGACAGTGAGCTTCTCAATGTCCTGTTGGACCAGAGATTGCATACACACTTTGAGGGTTGCCCCCCAGCCCACGCCAACCGATATGCCGTTAGCCAGCTCCTTGGAGAGGTACTGGCCCGTCGCATGGCCCACCACTGTCGAGACGCTGGCTTCCGTCTGGTCGCTTGTCGGGACGACGATGGCTTCGACAAGGTTAAGATGGGTTTCAAGAGCGCGTTGCAGACGGAAGATGGAATCGACTTCTCTATTAATAGAGATCTGTACCGTACCGTCCCCGCGGGCAGAGGCTAGGAGCCGCAATGCCTTGAGCCTGCTGACACCGATCTGCTGGGCAACCTGCTCCTGAGTCAGCCCTTCGATAAAGTAGTGCCACGCGGCCCGGACCTTCAGCTCCTGCTGGTCGGCCCTGAATTTGCTCAGTTTTGTCCTTTTTCCGTCTGACATTTTCTTTGCGGCCACGTGATCTGCGTTCCTTATTAGTACATTAGAAACGCGCCCGTAAGCGTTGCCTTGCAAAAACGCGAGGCAGCGGCTTCGTGTTTCTATGTACTTGAACATTTATAACATGGGTGTCATAAAAGTTCAATTCAGTTGCGCAGGCGCCTCGGCATGGCCAATGCCACAGGGGGGCCTCGTTGGAGCACACAGGGAGAGGGGACCCAATGCGGGTTTTGATTTCTAACGATGACGGGATCAATGCGCCTGGGCTTGAGGCTCTGGCGAGGGCTGCCGAGCAATTGTCCGAAGATGTCTGGGTTATCGCACCGGACGGGAACCGGAGCGGCTATGGGCACTGCATTACCTTGAGGCGGAGCTTCAAGGTCGAGGAGGTCGCGCCGCGTCGCTATGCCTGCTCGGGCACGCCTGCGGATTGTGTGATTGCTGGCATGTCCTGGGTCTTCCGCAATGAGAAGCGTCCTGACTTGGTGCTCTCAGGTATTAACGAGGGCCGGAATGTTGCTGAGGATGTCTCATACTCTGGAACCATGGCGGTCGCACGCGAGGCTGCGCTGTGCGGGATACCGAGTATTGCCTTCTCCATGCCTCGTGACAGCCGGGCTTTCGACCATGCCGCCATTGCTTGGCTTGCTGACAGGATCAAGACTTTCTGGGAAGCGCGAGGGCACTGGGCGCAAGAGGGGCATTGGCTGAGCGTGAACCTTCCTCGCGTCGTTCCGGCGCCTGTCCGGGCAGCAAGAATCGGTCGCGACAAGGTGGCAACACGCGTCATTATTCATGAGGAGCACGAGCGTGGTGCGATGATCGAGCCTTTGGCCGACCGCAACTATACTTCATCGATTGGTGACGAGAATCATCTGATCGACAACGGATTCGTGTCCGTGACCTGCCTGAATTGGATGGGGCATGCGCAGGTTCCGGAGTCTGCGCTGGACGATGTAGAGGCGAAGGTAGCCTAAACGTTGCGGCTCCGGAGTTCTAAAGCTCCGGAGCCGTTCAAGGGACGATTTAGTATTTCGGGTAAACCTCG
>Ga0182741_1002417_pt1 | contig 21855 bp, 24 predicted proteins | sample eDN5th37CBELigOP_FD_128874 | JGI IMG/M metagenome (GOLD analysis project Ga0182741, IMG submission 128874) | Enriched Organic Plus compost microbial communities from Emeryville, California, USA - eDNA 5th pass 37_C BE-Lig OP (version 2) (version 2) ... | reverse complement strand
GTCTCGCCACGCCGATCCCGTGCGGAACCGCCACGCGGTCGCCTCGACCACTGTGCGCCGATCCACCGGGAGGACGGCCCCGTGTCCTCGCCGGCGGGAACACGTCCCGGATCAGCTCCCAGATACTGGTAGCGCCGATTGTTGTTGAGTCGCGAATTGACCAGATGTCGGCTGGCTTCCGGGTGGTGGCTGGCCACCGGCCGATCCGTGATTGATCAGCGCATACTGTATAGTTCAGTGCATGCTGACCATTGCTTCACGCCTCGATGTCATGAACCGGCTCGGCCGGGCCATGGCAGACCCGACGCGTTCCCGGATCCTGATGTCCCTGCTCGATGGCCCGAGTTACCCAGCTGTGCTCTCGCGCGAGCTGGAGCTGACGCGCTCGAACGTGTCGAACCATCTCACGTGCTTGCGTGACTGCGGGATCGTGGTCGGCGAACCGGAGGGTCGTCAGACCCGTTACGAGATCGCCGACCCGCACCTCGCCGCCGCGCTTGTCGCGTTGGTGGATGTCACCTTGGCGGTCGACGAGCACGCTCCGTGCGTGGACTCGGCGTGCACGGTGCCGGGGTGCTGCGGAGCGGGGGCTGACGCGTGAGCGCGGCGTGCGGCTGCGAGCATGAGCCTGCCGCCACGGCGGGCGAGGAACACGAGGAGGCCGAGCGGCCCTGGTGGAGGGACCGGAGGGTCATGGTGCCGGTGTTCTCCGGTGTCGCGTTCCTGGCCGGTCTGGTCTTTGAGTGGTCCGGCCTCGCGATCCCGGCGCTGGTGCTGTTCTGGATCGGTCTCCTGCTGGGTGCGTCGACGTTCACGCCCGGTGCGATCCGGAAGCTGTTCAAGGGCAAGCTCGGCATCGGACTCCTGATGACGATCAGCGCTGTCGGCGCGGTGATCCTCGGCTACGTGGAGGAGGCCGCAGCGCTGGCGTTCCTGTATTCGATTGCTGAGGCCCTGGAGGACAAGGCGATGGACAGGGCCCGCGGGGGTCTGCGGGCGTTGCTGAAGCTCGTTCCGGAGACCGCGACCGTGCTGCGCGACGGCGGGTCCGTGGAGGTGCAGGCGAAGGAGCTGACGGTCGGCCAGGTCATGGTCGTTCGTCCGGGCGAGCGGATCGCGACCGACGGGATCGTTCGTGCGGGGCGTTCCAGCCTGGACACGTCGGCGATCACCGGGGAATCGATCCCGGTCGAGGTCGGGCCCGGGGATGCGGTGTCGGCCGGCGCGATCAACAGCTCCGGCGCGCTGGAGGTCGAGACGACGGCGGCGGGCACAGACAACTCGCTCACGACCATCGTCGAGTTGGTGGAGCAGGCGCAGACGGAGAAGGGCGAGCGGGCGCGTCTCGCGGACCGGATCGCGCGCCCGCTGGTGCCGGGCGTGCTGATTCTCGCTGCGCTGGTTGCGCTGATCGGGTCGCTGCTGGGCGACCCGGAGGTGTGGATCACCCGCGCGCTCGTCGTGCTGGTCGCCGCCTCTCCCTGCGCGCTGGCGATCTCGGTGCCGCTGACGGTCGTGGCCGCGATCGGCGCGGCGAGCAAGTTCGGCGTGATCATCAAGTCGGGTGCGGTGTTCGAGCGGTTCGGTGCTGTCCGGCACGTCGCTGTCGACAAGACCGGCACCCTGACCCGCAACGAGCCGACGGTTACCGCCGTCCTTACCGCCGACGGCGTGACCGAGACGCAGGCGTTCGCCTGGGCGGCAGCGCTGGAACAGCACAGCACGCATCCTCTCGCTGCGGCGATCACCGCGGCAGCGCCGGGTGTTCCGGCGGCTGCCGGCGTGACCGAGCAGGCGGGGCACGGCATCGAAGGCACCGTCGACGGGGCGAGGATCATAGTCGGCAGCCCCCGCTGGCTTGACGCCGCTGGGCTCGGCGACCGGGTGGCGGTTCTCGAGGAGAAAGGGATGACTGTCGTGATCGTGCACCGTGACGGGGCACCTGTTGCCGCGATCGGCGTCCGTGACGAACTGCGACCAGAAGTCCCCGAAGTCGTCCGCACCCTCGCGGATCAGGGCATCGAGGTGACCATGCTCACCGGCGACAACGCCCGCACCGCTCGTGCACTGGCTGCGCAGGCCGGGATCAATGACGTGCGCGCGGAACTGCGTCCTGAGGACAAGGCGACCGCGATCGGCGAGCTGTCGAAGGCGGGATCGGTCGCGATGATCGGCGACGGCATCAACGACGCTCCGGCCCTCGCGGCCGCCGACATCGGCATCGCGATGGGCGCGACCGGCTCCGATGCCGCGATCGAGTCCGCCGACGTCGCCTTCACCGGCCACGACCTGCGCCTCATCCCGCGGGCGTTCGACCACGCCCGCCGGGGACGGCGGATCATCAACCAGAACATCATCCTGTCGCTGCTGATCATCACCGCGCTGCTCCCGCTCGCCCTGTTCGGGGTCCTGGGTCTCGCCGCCGTCGTCCTTGTCCACGAGATCGCCGAGGTCATCGTGATCCTCAACGGGCTGCGCGCCGCCCGCACCCGCACCCCACGGTTGGAGAGCTGATGCTCGCGACCATCGGCTCCGCGATCGGTCTGTTCGCGGCGACCAACATCGACGACATCGTCGTGCTCACCGTTCTCTTCCTCGCCTCCCGGCGCGGGAGCCCACGACCCTGGCAGATCGTCGCGGGCCAGTACCTCGGGTTCATCACCCTGGTCGTGATCAGCGTGGTCGCCGCCCTCGGCTTGACGATCGTCCCGGACGAATGGGTCGGGTTCCTCGGCCTGATCCCGCTCGGCATCGGCATCTGGACCCTCGTGCGCGGCCTGCGCCGCAACGGAGACGACGATGACGACGACCACAAGATCACTGCGGTCGGGCTGTGGGGCGTAGCGGGGATCACCATCGCCAACGGGGCGGACAACATCTCCCTCTACACGCCGATCTTCCGCACCAGCACCCCCGGCGACGTCGCGATCATGATCGTCGTGTTCCTGATCCTCGTCGCCGTCTGGTGCGCCGCTGGCCGACTGATCGGGACCCACAAGGCCGTCACGGAGACGCTCGAGCGCGTCGAGCACTGGCTCGTTCCCGTCGTCTTCATCGGCCTGGGCCTGTTCATCCTGATCGAATCCGGCGTCATTGTCCGCCTCTTCGAGGTCCTCGCATGACCCCGGACGCGAAAACTGACGTTGAGCGGGCGTCGGAAGAGCAGTCGCAGAGAGGGCGCTGGCGGCTCACGGCCTGGGCGCTGCTGATCGCCGTCCTCGTCGTCCTGGTCGACCAGGGGACGAAGGCGTGGGCCGAGGCCGCCTTGTCGGAGCACGAGCGGATCCCGTTGGTCGGCGACCTGCTGGGCCTGCAGCTCGCGTACAACCCCGGAGCGGCGTTCTCCTTCGGCGAGGGCTCCACCTGGGTGTTCGCTCTCATCGCCGTCGCGGCCACCGTCACTGCGATCGTATTCGCGTTCCGCGTCCGACGCCCTGGGTGGGCGATCGCCATCGGCGCGCTCGGCGGGGCCGCCGCCTCGCACGCCGGCGACAGGCTCTTCCGTGCCCCAGGATTCGCTCGGGGGCACGTCGTGGACTTCCTCGCCTATGGCAACTGGTTCATCGGGAACGTCGCCGACATCGTGATCGTCACCGCCGCGATCGCCGGAGCGCTGTTGATGATCCGCGGCACCGAGAACTGAGAGGACCTTCATGGAGATCACACTGCAGTACTTCGACGGCTGCCCGAACTGGGAGGTGCTCGATCACCGGCTTGCTCAGGTCGTCGAGGGTCGAGCGGATGTCCGCGTCGCCCATCAGCGAGTCGAGACCGCCGAGGACGCCGCCCGCCTCGGGTTTCACGGGTCTCCGACCGTCCTCGTCAACGGCGTGGACCCCTTCGCGGAGGAGGGTGCGCCGGTGGGGCTCGCCTGTCGAGTGTTCCGCACCCCTGCCGGGCTGGCAGGGTCACCGACCGTCGATCAGCTGCGCGAAGCGATTTCCGGCCCCGGCTCGGACGTGTGATGCTCGTTCAGGCGTGGGTGGAACGAAGCGCCGGGTAGTCGGACCATTCACCGCCGGCGAGACGCGACCATGATGCAGCGGACGCCGTCGTGATGCCGAGGAGATCCGAGACGATCCGGGGATGCAATTGCCGGGTGAGCTCGATGAGCGCTGTCGCGCGGGCGCTCCCGGCAAGCAAACCTTCGGTGCGAAGACGGCGGCTCAGCGGGCCCGGGGTGAGGTGACGGCCGGGGTTCCTGCCGGGGAACAGCCATCCTTCTGGGTGGTGCTGGGCAGCATCGACAAGTTCGACGATGGCGTCGCCGAGGATCTCGGGGAGCTCGATCGGCTCGGCTCCGACGGTGAGTGTTACGGGCTGCGAGCTCGTATTGACCTGTGTCCGTGTGATCGTGACGATGCGGGTCAGTTGTATTCCGTAGAGCAGCACGAGGAGACCTGCGGCCCGGGTCTTCGGGTCCAGGTCAGGATCGGACAGGAACCTGCGGGCCATCTGCCAGCGGTGGTCGGAGGCGTAGTCTCGCCCTTCGAGGCGGTGGGCTCGGAATTCGACCCGAAGGGTGCTCAGCCGGTGCTTTCGGAGCCAGCGAGTGAACGGTGCCAGCGCGTCGCGTTGGCTGGGCGAACCGGTCAGATAGGCGTCGAGCCGGCGCTGCGGGAACGTCGCCGGTGTCTCCTGTTGCGCCCGGATCTCCCCAAGGAGCGCGGCACAGTACTTCAGCGCGGCTCGTTGCCTCTGGAAGCCGGCGGCGGGGCTGGATTGGCTGCGGGTTCGAGTGGACCGGAGGAGCTCCCAGGTGCAGTAGCGGCGGAGGATCAGCCGGTCCTCGGGGTGGTCGATGTCGTCGAGCCAGTCGTTGAGCCAGTGGTTGAAGCGTGTTGCTTCGACGTCGAGCGCCGGGAGCACTCCTGAGCGGACCAGAAGCGAGAGGAGGAACGCGACGGCCTGTCCTGACTGGGCTCGGGTAATGATCGCCTCGGCGGTGAGCGGCAGGGCTCCGTCCGCGAGCTCGCGGAGTACGCTCGCGCATTTACTCTTGTGCAGCCAGCGTTCCAGCGACGCCGCCTTGCTGTGATGCGTGAGCAGGTAGTCCGCAAGAGGGTGAAGATCCGTCCGAATCTCTCCCGTGTCGTCGGCGAGCAGCTGCTGGATCGCGATGGGCCTGCGGCACTCGACGCAGAGGTGATGCTTGCGGATCTCCTCGATCGAGCCGCAGCCAGGACAAGCCATCGTTACCGGCGCACCCACGCAGTCAGCACAGACCTTCTGATCATTCATGAACCCGGTGAGGAACACCCTGCGCCCGCACTCGGGGCAGGGCTGGGGTCTGCGCATCGCGTAGTAGCAACGCGCGCAGACCCGTCGCCCGTCAAGGTGGGAGGCGACGCGGCCAGGCTCTCCGCAGAGACCGCAGGTCTTGATCGGTGCGGTGTAACAGGCCAGGCAGACAAGTTCCGGGCGGCGGACGATGATCGTCGCATGCTGACCGCACCGCGAGCAGTCGCCGAACGATCGAGGGTCGGCTCGCCAGCAGTCGCGGCAGAAGCGCTGCCCGTCGATCGTGCGCTGCACGGGTCGGACCCGGCCACAGGAAGCGCAGGAAACCGACCGGGCGTTCCGCTCGCATCGGGAGCAGTGCCGACCACCGTTCGGTGTCTTGTGTGGCAGACGGACCGCGCGGCCACACGACTCGCACGTCGGCAGGACGACCATGCCTGCTCCGTCGTCGACGAGCGCACGGGCCAGGTCCTGAACAGTCACCGGCACGTTCGCATGCCGCCCCTCGAGGACCCCCGGCTGCTTGATCAGCGCAAGCTCAAGAAGCCGCTGCGTCAGCGGCACCGGCGCGACTGAATGCACGATCTCGACGAGACGCTCGGGCGAGATCTCGGGAACAAGGGGGCGTACGAGGTCGACGACTTCCGCGACTCGCGGCTGCTGCGGAGGCTTCGCCACCGCGGCTACTTCGTCCGCGGCCGGCGGATCGTCGCGCGAACGGGGCGGAGATCGCCAATCGACCCGCGCGTCGCTTCTTCGCCCACGGCAACCGGGGCCGAGGCCTCCCGGCGAGTGATCGTCACGAGATCGTCGAGTGAACACTCCAGCGCATCGCACAGAGCAGCGAGGACGTCGAGACGCACCCGCTGGGGTGGCTGCGTCACCAGCCGATACACCTGCTCTCGGGACAGGTCGATGCCGCGGTCCTCGAGCAGAGGCTTCAGCTTGGAGGTCTGGAAGATCCCGCGCGAGGCCATCACACTGCGCAGATTCCATCCGGTATCGAGCTCAATGGTCATCAGCTTCTCCTTCGATGAGGGCCTTCAGGGCTTCGGCGAGCACCCGGTTCTTGTAGTCCGAACTGACAGAGGCGTAGATCGAGGTCGTCGACGCGTGCATGTGCCCGACCTGCTCCTGGACGAATCGATCGGTGTAGCCGAACTCCAGCAGGTGCGTCACATAGGAATGCCGGAGGCTGTGCAGCGTCAGATCCTTCGACAGGCCGGCCTCGTCCCGCAGCTCCGCGAATCTTCGGTCGAGATAACCGGCGGACAGACGCGTGCGGCGCTCGGTCACCCAGAGCGCGTCGAGGTCATCTCCGGGCGCGAAGCGCTCCCGGGCCTGCTCGAGCCATTGCTGCATGCCGGGCACCCACCAATCGAACTCCGGCACCAGCAGCACCGTGCGCCGTCGTGGTGCGCCGCCGCCCGCGGCCTTCGCCCACCGCACATGGATCGCACCAAAGCGCCCCCACTGGCGCATCTTCGCGTTGTGGTGCAGATCGACGGTATCGAGCATCACCGCCTCGGTGCGGCGCAGACCGAACGCGTACACCGTCTTCAGCAACTGGGCATCCCTCAGCGCGCCGAGCGCGCCCTTGCGGCCCGACGCCACGAGCAGCTCAACGCGGGCGTCGGCCGTGTCGAACAGGCGCTCCACCTCGTCATACGTGAACGGGCGACGCTTCCCATCGCCTTCGAACTCGAACCGGTGCGCCACTGTGTTCCACGGCAGACACACTTGCGAGGGGACGTCCCCGAACTCGCGATCGCAGATCTCCATCCAGTCGTACAACGGGTTCGTGAGGTAGTCACAGAACCCACGGATCGACCCATGATTGGCGCGCATCGTCGACAGCGTCCGAGTCCGGCCACCGGACTCCGCAGTGAACTCATCCACATCCGCCACCGTCCATTTCCACGGCGGCTTGTCCACGAAATCACGGAACCGGGTCACCGTCGCCGTCCGATTTCGGATCGTCTGATCACGAAGCCCCCGTGACAACTGCTGGTTCCGCCAGCCCTCGATCATCGCGTTGAAGACCTGCTCCTCAGGGTTCGCCAGCGCGACGTTCGAAGCTGAAGTGATCAGTCGAAGCGCCGCTGGAGAAGCCCCAAAGTCTTGCATTAGATGCAACAAAGTATGGGACAGTGCATCACCATGCCAACTCAGGACTCGGCATCCGCAAGATCGCGCTGTTATGGTCAGAGCAGTTCGGCACCGAACAAGACGAATAGGCGTCGTTTGCAAACGTGAACAGTTGCATTCACTGCAACACGCGATGGTTCCTCGTCCGTGATGACATCTCGCGACACGACTCAAGGATCACCCGAAGGCTCCACACCCACATTTAGCAACACGGCCTAGATCCTCCTTCACGTTCATCTCGATGCGTTGGCCAATGACTGAGCAGTTGATGTAGCGCATCGATACAGCGTTGCCAGCTGACCTCAGGGTCGGGCTGTGAGTGTGCGAACCCACCCGAACGCTGCAGTTCGATGTAGCCGTGGATGGTTGCACCGATGAACCGGACGGCATGCACCTGCTCTTCCTCCGGAACCTCGTATCCCCTCAACACCGCCCCAGTCAGCTGCACATGCCGCGGGCCATCACTCGAGTGCGCAGTGGGCGAATCCAACCGCAGGCGCGCAGCCTCATACCGCCCAGGATGATCTGCCGCGTATGACCGGTACGTAGCCGCCAACGCCGTCAACGCGTCACGCCCCGACCGACCTGACAGCGCCGCGGACAAGCGATCGGAAAGCTCAGAAAGCGCCCGAAGCGCCATGCGAGTCCGCAGATCCCGCAAACTGCGAACGTGCGTGTACAGGCTCGCTGCCTGCACCCCGGCACGCCGAGCAAGAGCAGACATCGTGACCCGATCCACCCCCTGTTCATCCGCGAGACGACACGCATCCTCTACGAGACGCTCCGTCGTGAGCCGCGCACGATTCACTTCATCACCTTCCCTTATTAGGATTTACCCTAACATGTTTAGGATTCTGGTTGACATCGATGTGACGAACTGTGGCTCTCGCCATCATCCGATGAACCGCATCACCGCCTACAGCACCCAGAACACGGGAGGTTTCATCTGCTCCTGTGGGGTGGTCTTGCGTCGGCGTGTGGACGTTCACGCGTCGCTCACTACGACGTTACGTAGCGTCACATCTCGTGTCGGGCCTCTCTCGTGCTCGCGGCCCCGTAGAACGGCTTCGGTGCGCAGGCGACACTCCCGCGAGGTTCCCCTGCGCCTCCTGCATGAAGAACCCGCGATTGCGCCGCGCCCGAGAAGCACAAGAGGTGGACACGGCTCAACTCAGAGAGGAGAAGATCACGGCGGAATCTCACGATCCTGTCCGAAGCGCCATGGCGCCGTACTCAGCGCAAGTGTGTTCGACGCAGGCCGCTCCGCTGGAAAGCGCAGCCCTGCACAGCGGCTTGCCGATGCGGATAGCCGCCGTTGAGATGGTGCGGCGGTTGCCGACAGCGCGTGCGGTATTCCCGTTCGCGAAGATCGTCAATGTCGTCGATGGCGTCTGCGAGATCCGGACGAGGGAACGGAACGTGATCTTGCCGACGGGTTCTGCGGTCGCGGTCGGGGCTGGCAGGTGGTGTCAGTTGGTCCCGAAGCCTGAGGTGCGGGCCTGGACGGTGTACGCCGACGATGAACTGTGGCGAAGGCAGATGGAATGCTTTCTGCCGATCAAGCAGCGCCTCGTTCCTGGTCTTCATCCTGATGATTGGGATGGCGCGCCGCTCGTGCTGCATGTTGGGAAAGAGCGCTTACACGCACTGGAGCCGATCTGGCGGCAGCTCAGCTTGCTCGACACGAATCGTCAGCAGTTGGAGTTGGTGACCGCCCGCACGATCGAGTTGGTCGCGCGGTGGGTTGCCGAGGTCGTGCCTGTCTTCCTCGCCCCGGACGCCCGATCAGAAGGTCTCGTGGATGCGTGGCACCCTGTGGATGGTCGCCTGACCGACCCAGTGCTGGTCGGGCATATCGGGAAAGCAGTTCACGTGCTGCGCGCCAGGCTCGCCGAGCCGTGGACGGTGTCGTCGCTGGCGCGGGAGGTCGCACTGTCTCGCACACATCTGACTCGTTTGTTCGCCCGGTACGCGGGCGCACCGCCGATGCGATTTCTCACGGAGGTTCGCGTCACTGAGTTCACTCGGCTTATCGAAGAGACCGACATGTCGCTCGCTTGCGCGTCTCAAGCGGTGGGTTGGAGTGATCCACGGGTAGCCTCGCGATGGTTCCGTCAACGATTCGGCGTTACCCCGTCGCAGTACCGGACTGCCCTGTCCATGCACGTCGAGAGCAGCGCCGCGTCGTTGAACTCGGCAGTCGGCTGACCGCACGTCTCAAGAAACTCGCCAGAACGACCGCGTTCTGCGTGACGCGAACCCTCCTCCCTCCCGGGGTCTCCCGCGTGTCCGCCGAGCAGCGTTAGGACGGGACAGACACGTCGGTTTCAGTGTGGATTCTGGCGGTCGCGCTGCCTGGCCGTCGTCCGCCTGGTCCTTCTGCGTTCCCTGGCGCACCTGATGTTCACGACGGGTCGTCTTGTCCGGCTGGTGACCCGTTGCCGGGAGGAGGTCTGTGGTGGCAATGAACGAGGAGGAGCGGGCTGCGCGGGATGCGAAGCTCGAAGAACTCCATGAGCGGTTGACCGCTGCCGTCGACCTGCTTGTGTCGGGTGAGGACTGGAAGCGTGCGCTGGAGTTCGCTGCCCGGTTCCGGGCGCGGTCGTTCCGCAACACGCTGCTGATCTTCGCTCAGCATCTCGATGCCTACGAGCAGGGCCGGGTCGCTTCCCCGGAGCCGTCGTATGTCGCCGGTTACAAGCAGTGGCAGACGCTGGGTCGTCAGGTGGAGCGGGGTCAGGCGGGGTATGTGATCTTCGCGCCGGTGACGGCCCGGTTCGCGTCGAGCAATCCGGCTGATCCTGAGTCGTGGCGGCGGCTGGGGCGGTTCGAGAAGCCGAAGCCCGGCGAGGTGGTGCGTTCCCGGATGGTCGGCGCGAGGCCCGCCTACGTGTGGGATGTGTCGCAGACCAGCGGTGATCCCGTGCCCGAGCGCCGTGCCCCGACGCTCCTGGAAGGCGAGGCGCCCGACGGGCTGTGGGCTGGGCTTGCCTCCTTGGTGGAGGCCGAAGGGTTCACGGTGGTGCGCGTCGCGGATGAGCGGGAGATTCGTGGCGCGAACGGCGTCACGGACTACGCGAACCGCACGGTGGCGGTGCGGATGAACATGGATGAGGCCGCGCAGGTGAAGACCCTGGCGCACGAGCTGGCGCATGTGAAGCTGCACGGTCCGGACAACCCGGATGCGACGGGGCATCGCGGGATCGGTGAGGTCGAGGCCGAGTCGGTGGCGTTGATGATCGGTGCCGCGCACAGCATGGATACCACCGCCTACACGATCCCGTATGTCTCCGGGTGGGCGGGCACGGTGAAAGACAAGGAGCCGGGCGAGGTCGTGCAGGCCACCGGTGAACGCGTCCGCAAGACCGCCGGGGCGATCCTCGATGCCCTCGACACCGTCCAGGTCGGCACCGGAGATCCGCCCGGTCTGACCCGTGAGTCCGCGGCGCCGTCGCGAGGGGCCGGGGCGGAGCGGGCAGTTCCGGCACTGGTCGAGCCAGCGCCTTCCTCGCGTGCGGCGGAGGCCGTGGTGAGGGGGCTGTGATGAGCGTCGCCAGCGTTCTCGCTTCCCTCAGCGGGCTCCCGCTTCCGCAAGCCTCCGCGCGGCTCGCGGCGGCGGGTGTGCCGGTGTTTCCGTGCGTGCCTGGTGAGAAGCGTCCGCTGACCCGGCATGGCTTCCATGAGGCGAGCGTTGATCTGGCGCAGGTGGAGGCGTGGTGGCGCCCTTGGCCGGCCGCGAACATCGGCGTCCCCACCGGCGCCCCATCCGGGGTCGATGTCGTGGACGTGGACCGCAAGCCGGACGGGAACGGGTTCGATGCCTTCGGTCGTGCCCGCCGGGCGGGGCTCGTGGAGGGGTGGGTGGCGGTGGTGCGCACGCCGTCCGGTGGCGCGCACTTCTACTACCCGGCCGACCCCGGCCGGCCGCAGCCGTCATGGCAGGCGGCCGCGGCACGTGTCGACTTCCGCGGCACCGGCGGGTACGTCATCGTCCCGCCCTCCGCCGTCACGACCAACCACGGCCGGGCTGGGTACTCGCTCACGGGGAGTAGTGACCGGGAGCCGCGCCCGGTGGATGCGGCGGCGCTGCGGGATTTCCTCGATCCGCGTCCCGAGCCCGTCGTGCATCGGGCGCGGGGCCCTGTTCGTTCGGAGGACGCGAAGCGGCTGGCCGACTGGGTGGGCATGCGCGCGGAGGGCGAACGCAACCGTGGCCTGTTCTGGGCCTCCTGCCGCCTGGCCGAGGCGGGTCTGTCGCTGCCGGAGTTGGTCGATGCGCTCGCCCCGGCGGGTGAGCGGGTCGGGTTGCCGCCGCGGGAGGTCGTCACGACGATCCGCTCCGCCTACCGCGCCACCCACGTCCAACCCGCACCATCCAGCGCGGTACGGGACGATGACCTGCGGCGCGTGCCGCGTCTTGCAGGGCAGGTGCTCTCATGAACCCGCAGGCGCAGGCACCTGTGCGGTCGCGGGGTGGCCGGGTCGCGGTGGCGACGGCGGTCGCCGGGACGGTGTTCATCGCCGCAGGTGCGTTCTGGCTCTCCTTCACCGCTCTGGCGGACCTTGCCCGGCGTTCCGGGATCGAGGCGGGGCAGGCGTGGGCGTGGCCGCTGATCGTGGACGGGATCATCGTCGTCGCAACCGTCGCTGTCGTCGCGCTCGCCCGGCAACGGTCGGCTTGGTATCCGTGGGTGCTGCTCGCTGCGGGCGCGCTGGTGTCGGTGACGGCGAATGCGATCCATGCCGTCGTCGCCGCTGACGCCGATGTGCCGGGCGTGCTGGCGGCGTCGGTGGCGGCGGTGCCGCCGCTGGTGCTGCTGGCGATCACGCACCTCACCGTCATCCTCACCCGCCCGGCTTCCGAGCCCGTCCCGCCGCCCCTCGCTGACGAGGAGACGACCCCGGCGGGCGGTCTGCCCGAGTCACAGGCGGTCATCCTCACTCCGGCGCCGGAGCGGACGCCGATGCGGGAGGTGGCGGTGCGGTTGCGGGATGCGGAGGGCTGGTCGAACAAGGCGATCGCCCGGCATCTGGGTGTGCACCCCTCCACTGTGGGCCGCTGGTTCGCGCGGCCCGAACTGACTGCGACCGCTGACAGCGATGAGGAGAAGCCATGAACGACGACCGGAACACGAACATCGAGCCCACCGTGACGGCCGTGCGCGAGCGGGACGAGCGCGAGGGTGGCCACGTCGATGAGACGCCGCACGAGGGCGAGACGTCCGCGCTGGCCCGGCACCGCGACCCGTCACTGACCAAGGACTCGACGGCGAAGGACGCGGCGAAGAAGGAGCTGCCGGGGGCGGAGTGGGTGCGGCCGACTGACCTCATGGCGTCGCGCTCGGCGCGGATGGCGGGTCGGGGCATTGACTTCCAGGCCGAGCTCGCGCGTCGCGCCCGCAGGGTGCCGGGCCAGGCGTACCGGGCGGCGAGGACCGGGGCGCGGTCGGGTGCGCGGTTCGTGAGCGAGCGTGCGCGGAAGTTGCCTCCGGTGACCGCGTTCGGCCGCGGTGGCGGGGAGCGGTTCTCGTGGGTGTCGCGCTCCGGGATCGGGCTCGGGTAGCCGCCATGCACGCCGCCGGCCGATCCGTGAGCATGCCTGCTGGGGAGCATGTGCGCACCTGCCTGTCAGGAGGTGCCCTGATGCAGACTGCAACAGCCCGCGACCGGCGGGAACGTTTCGAGGACTCCGAGGCGCTGCGCGCCCTGCTGAACCGGCTCCACGAGGCCGGGCGCGGGGCGTGGCAGCGTGACCCGGAGGCGGCGGCGCTGATGGAGCACGCCGCGAACAAGTACGCCGCCCTCGCCCGCAAGCACGGCCTCGACCCGTGGGAGGCTGCATCGGCCGCGTTCGAGGCGATGCGGGGCGCGGCGACGCGCCGGGCTGAGGACCCGTGGGCGGTAGTGACGCGGGCGGTGCAGGTGACCTGCACCGCCGAGGAGCGCGGCAACGGGCTGCTGTGCTCCGTGCACCAGGCCCGTCGCCCGAAGTACTCGGCGTTCCACGATGCGGAGCGGTTCAGTGACCGGGAGAATCCGCTTCCCGACTACCACCCGGCGTTCTGCTTCGACCCGTTCACCGACCCCGACGATGATCAGGATGACGAGCGTCCGGTGCGGGAACGGGCGATGAACGTCACCGCCGCGATCGAGGAGACGATCGCATTCCTGACCTGGGTCGGCTGGGAACCCTCGACAGCCCGGGCCGCGGTCGAATACATCACCACGCGGCTCGCGGAGTCGGTGTCGCGGGCGTCGGCGTTCGAGGTGCTGCGCCGCGACCGGCAGGCCCGAGCACTCCTGGACCTTCCGGGTGCGTCGTGGACGGCGCTGCTGCGGATCGTGCTCGGCACCCCCGACCCGACCCTCGCACACACCAACGCCGGGCGCGGGATGCTCGTGCGGCTCCTGATCGGCCAGCCCCTGCGCGCCCTCCTCACCGACGACGACCTCGTGATCGCGGCCGGGCTCGCCGCCCCACTCCTGACAGGGGGCGAGGAGTCATGAGCACGGTGCCGGCGGGACACATCGAACTGGAGCGCGCGGTCGACTCCATCATCGTCGGCCGCCGGCACCGGCACGACCACGGCGACCTCGCGCCCTTGGTGGAGTCGATCCGCCGCAACGGGCTGCTCCAGCCCATCACGATCACCCTCGACGGCCACCTGATCTGCGGGGCGCGGCGCCTGGCGGCGTTGAAACTGCTCGGTATCAAGACCGTCAACGTCTGGGTCAGGTCCGGGATCTCCGACCGGCTCGGGGGACTCCTCGCCGAACAAGACGAGAACGTCCTGCACAAGCCGCTCACCCAGCTCGAAGCCGCCGCCCTCTACCGCGAACTCAAGACCCTGCTCGCCGAAGACGCCGCCCGCCGCCAGGAGGCCACACGGTTCCAGACGACCGCGGACGACGCAGAAGACGGTGGTGCCAATCTGGCACCACCGCAGTTCGAGCAGGGCAAGGCTCGCGCTCAGGCTGCGCGGATGGTGACTGGCCGTGCCTCCTATACGACGTTGGAGCGCATCGGCCGGTTGCAGGACCTGGCCGCGGACGAGTCGCAGCCGGAACCGGTACGGGCGCGCGCGGCGGCGGAGGTCGAGCGGATCAAGGCAGGCGGGAGCGTCTATCCCTCGCACCTGCGCGTGAATGCCGAACTGTCGCTGGCGGAGCTCGACCAGCTCGCCGCGGACCCCGCCCAGCCTGTCGAGGTGCGTAAACAGGCACGGGTCGAAGCAGACACGGTGCGGGCGGCGGAGCAGGAGGCGAGGGCGGCGGAGCTGGAGCAGCTCGCGCAGGCCGCGCTCGCCCGCGTGAAGGCGGCTAAGGCCGCCGGGAAGAAGAAGCCGGCACGGCCCGCGCTGACGGCGGTGAACACCGGGGAGCCGGTGCCGTTCCCGCTGACCGCGTTCCTGGCCACCTGGGACGACATGGCCGGATGGTGGACCCACTACGATCCCGCCGACGTCGGCCCAGCTCTCACCGCTGAACAGTGGGCACGGTTCGAGGAGACCATCGCCGGGACCATCGCGTTCGCCAACGCCGCACGCGCGGCACGGCAGGACCGGGCCGCGCACATCGCCTGAACCCGGTGACGGGTCGCGCACCTTCCTGGCAACCACGCATCCGTTGTTGCCGTCCGGGAAGGACCCCGTGCTCATGGACCCCGCCACGTCTGATGACCGTCGCCGTCGTCGCCTGCTGATCGCCGCCACCGCTGGCGGCCTCGCTCTGCTCTTGCTCGTCGGAGTCGGCATCTACGGGCTCGTCCGTGGCCCCGCCGCCCCGTCGGACCCGGCGCGGAGCGAGCGGCCTTCCACCACCGCGCCCGTGACACCGGCCCCGACCTCGGGCGCAGAGCTGGAGCCTGTGGACCAGCACCTTGGGCCGGAAGCGTTCGCCCGAGCAGTTGCAGAGGCACTGTTCACTTGGGACACCACGACCGGGCTTACGCCGTGGGACTATGCGCAGGTGCTCGCGGATGCCGCGCACGGCAGCGAGGCCGACGCCTTCGTCGGTGATGTCCGCGCCTACCTGCCGACGAACGATACGTGGGCGCAGCTGCGCACCTACGCGACTCGCCAGTGGCTGACCATCGACGACGTGTTCGTCCCCGAGGCGTGGGAGACCGCCGTCGAGCAGGCCGCCCCCAGCCAGATACCCGACGGGGCGGTCGCGTACACCATCTCGGGGACACGGCACCGGGACGGCATCTGGGGCACCGATCCGGTCGAAGCGTCCCGCCCGGTCTCCTTCACCGTGTTCCTCGTCTGCACCCCGCCCACGCCCGGTCGCGGCACCGGGTCCGGGTTGTGTGAGGTGCTGCGGCTCTCACAGCTCGACAACCCTCTCCGCTGAGCCGAGTCCGTGATGAAGAAGCTCGCGCTCCTCGCCCTCACCTTGCTGCTTCTGGGGCCGTCCACGATCCTGCTGGGCGTCGCCACGCTCGGCGGCACCTCTGCGACCGCCGCCGTCTGCGCGCCCGGCTCACTCGCGGTCGGCCCGATCCCGGACTCACTGACCGCGACAACCCGTAACGGGGAGACGGTCACGCTGAACCGGCAACAGCTCACCCACGCCGCGACGATCATCACCGTCGGAGGGCAGACAGCCGGCGTCGGCCGCGATGGGGTGCGGGTCGCGCTCATGGCTGCGCTGACCGAGTCGACCCTGCGAATGCTCGCCAACACCAGCGCCTATCCCGAGTCGGCGGAGTACCCCAACGACGGCGACGGTTCGGATCACGACTCGCTCGGGCTGTTCCAGATGCGCCCGGTCAGCGGATGGGGCACCGTCGCAGAGCTCATGGACCCCACCTACCAGGCGCGAGCGTTCTACGGCGGGGAGTCCGGCCCGAACTACCCGTCGCCGCGGGGCCTGCTCGACATCTCCGGCTGGCAGCAGATGGATCCCGGCGAGGCCGCCCAAGCCGTCGAGGTCAGCGCCTACCCCGACCGGTATCAGAACTACCAGCCGGTCGCCGAGGCGATCCTCGCTGCCCTCACTCGGCCCGCTCCTTCCGGCGACGGTGGCGGGGACGAGACGCCCGTCGTGCCCGAGACGACGCGCATCGTGTTTCCGCTCCCGGAAGGCACCTGGGTTCGGACGAGCCCGTTCGGGTGGCGAAACGACCCGATCACCGGCGAACGCCGCTTCCACGCAGGCTCCGACTTCGCCGCCGCGGACGGCACTCCGATCTACGCCGTCGCAGATGGCGTCGTGGTGCGAGCGAATTACACCGACGCAGGCGGCGGAGTCATCGTCATCGAGCACACCGTCGGCGGGCAGCGGGTCGCATCCATGTACATCCACATGTGGTCTCACGGCATCCACGTCGCAGAAGGCGACACCGTGACCGCGGGCCAGCACATCGGAGACGTCGGCTCCTCCGGCCACTCCACCGGCCCTCACCTCCACCTGCAAATCCACCCCGGCGGCGCAAACGCCGACGCGGTGGACTCCGACGCCTGGCTCACCGACCACGGCGCCGAAGGCATCACCGGCGGCGACACCACACCCGCTCTCTGCACGGCAGGAGGGGGTGCGTGATGGACGTGTTCCCCGACTTCGGCAGCGTCGGCGGCACAGCCAGCCTCCGCGAGATCGTCGGCGCGCTGCTCATGTTCGTTCTCGTCACCGCCGTGCTCATGCTCATCGTCTGCGCCATCACCTGGGCGATCGCCTCCTCCAACGGCAACTACCAGGCAGCGACCAAGGCCCGCGCCGGCCTGCTCGTCTCGGTCGGTGCCGCGGCCCTCGCCGGCGCCGGGGTCGCGTGGCTCAACTTCCTGCTGGACGTCGGCACCCAGCTCTAGCGGCGTCGCCCTTGGGAGGCGAGAAGTTCTCTGGCACGTGCGGCCTCGGCATCCAGGAGATCGTCAGCGTCTCCTAGCTGCTCGATGGTCGCGAGTGCGTCGGTAAGGACGCGGCGCGCTTCGTGCACGTCGTGCGTATGCAGAAGGTCTCCCAGAACGATCATCGCCCGTACCCGCAGCGCGCCGGCCGGAGTCGTGCTGAGCAGGCTCCTCAGGGTCGCCTCTGCGCCGGAGGCGTCACCACGGTCCGCCTGCATCAGCGCCTTCTGAAACACCAGCTCACCGGTCACACCGTTCAGCCTACGAGCAGCGCGCGGGCTTGAGGCCGAAGCCTGCGGGGGTCGCGGGGTGCACCTGACCGTCGAGAACCCCTTCTCGTCACCAGTCAGGAGCACTCCGTGATCGACATCGACCCCAACAGCTCGGGCCTTCCGGGCATCGAGCAGCTGCGCATCATCGTCGGCGCCGTCATGACCGTCGGCTTGATCTTGTCCGTCCTCGCCTTGATCATCTCCGCGATCGTGTGGGGCTTCGGCGCCAACTCTTCCAACCCGCACCTCGCCTCACGCGGGAAGGTCGGGGTCCTCGTCTCGTGCGGGGCGGCGATCATCTGCGGTGCCGCGGTGACGCTGATCAACTTCTTCTGGGGCGTCGGGCAGGCCGTGTGATGACCACCCGACATGACTCCCGACCTCGGGGGTGGCTGCGGTGAGCGTCTGCGATGTCCCGGTCATCTCCAACGTGTGCGATGCCGTCGGCGAGGGCACCGCCTCCCTGATCGCGGCGCCGTTCGACTGGCTCGGCCAGGCGATGGCGGGAGCTGCCGCGTGGCTGTTCGAGGCCGTCTGGGCCGTGTTCGACACCACGACTCTCGTGGACCTCACCAGCGCCGAGTACGTGGGCGTCTACAACGTCCTGTTCGGTGCCGCCGTGTTCATCATGCTGGTGTTCTTCTGCCTGCAGTTGATCACCGGGCTCATCCACCGCGACCCCACCGCCCTGTCCCGTGCCGCCCTCGGTCTCGCCAAGAGCGTGCTCGGGTCGTTTCTGGTCATCACGCTCACGGCCCTGCTGCTGGAGGTCACCGATCAGCTCGCTGTTGGAATCGTGCAGGCCACGGGCAACACGATGGAAGACATGGGGACCCAGATCGGGCTCCTCGCCGCCGGGCTGGCCACCATCAACATCACCGCTCCCGGAGTCGGCGCGATCATCACGATCTTCCTCGCCGGGCTTGCCATCTCGGCGGCGGCGATCGTGTGGTTCTCCCTCCTGATCCGCAAGGCCCTGCTGCTGGTCGCGATCGTGTTCGGGCCGGTCGCCCTCGCGGGGGCGACGTGGGATGCGACCAAGGGCTGGTTCGCCAAATGGGCGACGTTCGTCATCGCCCTGATCTTCTCCAAGCTCGTCCTCGTCGTGATCTTCCTCGTCGCGATCGGGCAGGTGTCTGCCCCGATCGAGGCCGACCTCGCTTCGATCAGCGATCCGATCGCGGGGGTGGTGTTGATGTTCATCGCCGCGTTCGCCCCGTACATCACGTACAAGTTCCTGTCGTTTGTCGGGTTCGACATGTACCACGCGATGAGTTCGGAGCAGGAGGCGAAGTCGGCGCTGAACCGGCCCGTGCCGGTGCCGTCCGCGCCGAAGGCTGACTCTGCCAAGACGGTGCTCGACGGCGGCTCCGATCCCGGTAGCACGCCCCCGAGCGGAGGCGGCTCAGCACCGCCCCCCACCTCGTCTGCGGCACCCGCCAGCGCAGGAGCCGGGGCCGCAGGGACCGGGGCTGCCGCATCCTCGACCGGAGCGGGGGCCGGAACCGGGGCGAGTGCGGGAGCCGGAGCCGGGACCGCAGGTGCAGCGGGTGCAGGTGCTGCCGCCGGGCCTGTGGGGGCGGCGGTGGTCGTCGGCGGCGCTGTGGTGAAGGGTGCGGCGACCGCCGGGCCGAAGGTTGGAGCCGCGGTTGGCGGGGCCGCAGACACCCATGCAGGTGCCGCCGCGGAGCAGGCATCCACGCCGCCTGTCCCGCTCTCGCAGGGCACCCCGTCACAGCGTCCCGCACCGTCGGCGCCACCCCCGGTCGCACCAGCGGCCCCGCCGTCTGGCTTGCCCGGGGGCTCGGTGGAGTCTTCGCCTGCGCCGCGACGCCGGTCGGACCCGCCTCCTCCGCCATCGTCCAAACCGACCGGGAAGGAGTGACCTGCGCATGTCTGCGAACTCGCATACGCACAGTGAGTATCCGTTGGCGGCGGTGCAGTTCTCCCGTCTGACCAAGCGCGGGATCATGCTCGGTCTGTCCCTGCCGCAGCTAGTCGTGCTCGGCGTCGCTGTGCTGACGGTCGTGTTCTCCCTCTATCTGGGCGGAGGGATGGCCTTCGTTTGGACCGCCCCTATCTGGGGCTCCTGCGCGCTGTTGGCGGTGGTCCCGGCGGGCGGGCGGAAGGTGATCGAGTGGGTGCCGATCCTCGCCCGCTGGGCAGCCAGGACGTATCTGGGGCAGCTCACCTACCGGCGCCGCGTCATCAAGCCCCGCCCCGCCGGCACGCTCGCCCTCCCAGGGGATGCGGCGCCGCTGCGGGAATGGGAGGACCCCGAGACCGGCGCGGCGATGATCCACGACCCGCACGCCCAGACCCTCACCGCCATCCTCGGCGTCTCACATCCGGCCTTCGTGCTCCTCGATCCCGGCGAGCAGCAGCGCAGGGTCTCCGGGTGGGGCCGCGTGCTCGCCGCAGCCTGCCGATCCGGGCGCATCGCCCGCATCCAGGTCTCCGAGCGCACCTTGCCGGACTCGGGAACAGGGCTGGCGGAATGGTGGCGCACGCACGGCACCGACGACGGCTCCTGGGCCGCGACCACCTACGCCGAACTGATCGAGCGCGCCGGCCCCGCCGGGGAACGCCACGCGACCACCATCAGCCTGGCGCTCGACATGAAGGCCGCAAGCCGGCAGATCAGAACGTCCGGCGGCGGGATGCGCGGCGCCGCCGCGGTACTGCGGCAGGAGATGACCACGCTCACCACGACGCTGCGCGCGGCAGAGCTCGCCTCGACCGGGTGGCTCGCGCCCGGCGAGGTCGCCGTCATCCTGCGCGGCGCGTATGACCCGGCCGCCGCGCCCGCGCTGGAACGGCACGGCGACCTCGGGCGGGACCTGGCGACCGCCGGGCCGGTCGCGGTCACCGAGACCTGGGAGAGGCTGCGGTCGGACTCCGCGCACCACGCAGTGCTGTGGATCACCGAATGGCCCCGCTCGCAGGTCTACCCAGGGTTCCTCGCCCCGCTCGTGCTCTCCAACGGGATCCTCCGCACCCTCGCCCTGCACTACACGCCGGTGCGCGCCGATCAGGCCGCGCGGGACCTGCGGAAGAAGAAGACCGAGCTCATCAGCGACCAGGCGCAGCGGCGCAAGATCGGGCAGATCGAGGACGCCGCCACCAGCGCGGAGCTGGATGACGTGCTGCAACAGGAGGCGGACCTGACCGCCGGGCACGGCGTCCTGCGCGTCTCCGGCCTCGTGTCCGTCTCTGCGCCGACCGTCGATGAGCTCGAAGCTGCGGTCGCCGCGGTCGAGCAGGCCGCGATCCAAGCCTCCTGCGAGACCCGCCGCCTCGTCGGTCAGCAAGCCCAGGCCTTCACCGCCGCCGCGCTGCCGCTGTGCCGGCCGGTCTGAGCTGGCGCACCTGCCCACCAACCGTCACACCTTCTCCCGAGGAGTATCGCTCATGCCTACCTTCGATGACCCTGTCGCGGACGCGACCGAGGCGTCTGCCGCGTTGCGGGGCCTGGCCCATGCGACCCGCCAGTTCGCCGACCCGGCCGACACGTGTGCGGTGATCGGTGACCTGCTGTCCGGTGTTCGGTCGCTGCGGCAGGTGCTCGACCAGGTCGCCGCCGCCCACATCGCCTCCCGCGCCCGCGCGAACGACGATGCCGGGAGCCAGGCAGCGGGTGCGACGTCGGCCCTCGCGGCCGCGGACGAGCTGCACCAGGCCGGTACGCTCCTCGACAGTGTGGAAGCGCGGCTGGATGCCGCCTCCCAGCACTCCGGCCGCATCGCCTGGCATCCCGCGCCCGCCATCTCGGTGGCGCCCGGGGCGCGGTGGATCAGTGTCGTGTTCCTCCAAGGTTCCGAGGCCGACGAGGCGCTGGACCTGATCGGCCGGGAGGGCACGGATGCGGCGATCGAGCACCTGGCTGGGTTCGACTACGGCGAGGAGACCGTGCAGGCCGCGCTCGAGAACGGGTACGTCTACGACGAGCCCCCGGCCGGGGCGCTCGACAAGGTGGCGACCCGAGACGTCTACACCCTCACCTACAACCCGTTCCTCGGGCACGTCTCGCTGCTGCGCGAGCACGGCGCCCTGCCCGACCCGGCACTCCTCGGCATCGACACCCCGACCCCCGTGCCCGCGTCGACCGCGACGTCGGTGCGCGTCGCACACCAGCCTGCACCCGCGGGCACCCAGGCAGCGAGCCGGGAGCGAAGCGGCGACTGGTTCACCCGCCGCCCCGGTGCCGCGACGGCGCAGGGCCGGGGGCTCGCGCTGTGACCGGGCAGGACGAGGGCCGTCTGCACACGGCCGTGCTCGTCGGCCCCGAAGGCGAACGACGCCGGGCCCGCAAGGCCCGCCGGCGGGCCGCGACCCGCGTCGAG
>Ga0182741_1002412_pt1 | contig 21910 bp, 22 predicted proteins | sample eDN5th37CBELigOP_FD_128874 | JGI IMG/M metagenome (GOLD analysis project Ga0182741, IMG submission 128874) | Enriched Organic Plus compost microbial communities from Emeryville, California, USA - eDNA 5th pass 37_C BE-Lig OP (version 2) (version 2) ... | reverse complement strand
GACGCTCAAGGCGTCGCGGGGGCCGCCGCTGCGCGCACGAGGGCGGCACCCCAGGAGCGCGCGCGTGCCAGCTCGCCCTTCTGCAGGGGCCCGTCGATGTCCACGACCACGAACCCCTCGGGTTCGGCGGCGAGCGCGAAGCCGTGGGCGCGCAGCGCCCTGGCGACGCCTCGGGCGGCACCGCCGGCCATCGCGAACGGCAGCCGGGTGTCGAACGCCGCCGCGCGCTGCCCCGCCCCGGACGCCGGTACGCCGTGCAGCCACTCGCGGACGCCGTCGCCGACGTCACCGTGCGTGCCCACCGTCTGCGGGTGCGCCCAGCCGCGTGTCCGCGGGCGGCTCATGCCCTCCGCGTGCGTCGGTGCCCCGACGACCAGGAGGTCGGCGCCGGCCACCAGGTCGGGCGAGGCGGCGTCGACGGTGACGACGCTCACCGCCGCACCGGCGCTGCGCGCCCCCTCCGCGACCTCGAGGGCGACAGCCCGCGTCTGCCCGAAATGCGTCTCGTACACGACGACGACGTCCATGGCGCTCTGCCTCCAGTCGGCCACGCGGCGGTGGTCAGGCCACCAGTCTGCGCGGCTCCTCGGCGGCGCGGCAGGGTCCTTGGTCCCCGTCGTGCCGCCGGGCAGGTCCGGCGCCGCCGACGACGGCGTCGCGAGCCTCCGCCGAGGGCGAACCTCGCAGGGGGTGCCGGGCGCCGCGCGATTAGGCTGGCGTCGTGAGCACTCCCAGGCACGCAGCGGACCGGCCCGAGGTCCCCCCGGCGATCATGATCGCCGCGTTCGAGGGCTGGAACGACGCGGGCTCGGCGGCCTCGGCGGCGGTCGCGACCCTCGCGGAGGCGTGGCGCGCGCGCGAGGTGCGCACGCTCGACCCCGAGCCGTACCACGACTTCCAGGTCAACCGCCCGATGGTCAGCCGCGACGCGGACGGCACCCGCTCGATCCAGTGGCCGGTGACCACGGTCTCGATCGCGCTCAGCCCGGGCCTGGGCCGCAGCGTCGTGCTCGCACAGGGCACCGAGCCGTCGATGCGCTGGCGCACCTACTGCAACGAGCTCCTCGACGCCGCCGAGGAGCTGCGGGTCGGCACCGTCGTCACGGTCGGGGCGTTGCTCGCCGACGCGCCCCACACCCGACCGATCCCGGTGCAGACCACCTCCGACGACCCGCAGGTGCAGGCGCTGCTGGGCGTCGAGGCCAGCGACTACGAGGGCCCGACCGGCATCGTCGGCGTGCTCGGTCACATGGCGGCCGAGCGCGGCATGCACACGCTCTCGATCTGGGCCGCCGTGCCGCACTACGTGTCGCAGCCACCCTCCCCCAAGGCGACGCTCGCACTGCTGTCCGCGCTCGAGGAGGTCCTCGCGGAGCCGATCCCCACCGGCGAGCTGAGCGAGGACGCAGCCGCCTGGCAGCGGGGCGTCGACGAGCTGGCCGCCGAGGACCCCGAGGTCGCCGAGTACGTGCGGCAGCTCGAGGAGGCCAAGGACACCGTCGACCTGCCCGAGGCCAGCGGCGAGGCGATCGCCCGCGAGTTCGAGCGCTACCTGCGCCGCCGCGGCGGCGGGGGCGACGCGGGCTGACCGACCGGCCGGACGGCGGCGGCCGGCTCAGCCGATCTCGACGCCGAGCAGCGCCGCGACCGCCGGCACGATGCCGCGTCCACGGCCCGGGCGGCGGGACCACTCGTCGACGACCGCCAGCGCGGTCGGGGTGTCCAGGTCGTCGGCGACCGCCTCGCGCAGCCGCGCGACCGCGGCCGACTCGTCGGCGTCGCCCGCGAGGTGGGCGGCGTCGCGCCACCGCTGCCAGCGCTGCGCCGCGTCGAACAGCAGGTCGGTCGTGTACTCCCAGTCCGTGCGGTAGTGCTGCCCGAGCAGCACGAGCCGCACGACGTCGGCCGGGACGCCGTCGCCGAGCAGCTCGCTCACGAACACGAGGTTGCCGAGCGACTTGCTCATCTTGTGGCCCTGGTAGCCGACCAGCCCCGTGTGCACGAAGGCGTCGGCCGGGTGGGTGACGCCGGTGCACTCGCGCAGGTGCGCCGTCGACATCTCGTGGTGCGGGTACACCAGGTCGTAGCCGCCGCCCTGCACCGTGAACGGGATCTCCAGCCCGTCGCGCGCGATGACGGCGCACTCGATGTGCCAGCCGGGGCGCCCCTCGCCGAGGTCGCCGCCGGGCCAGGAGGGCTCCCCCGGTCGTGCGCCGCGCCACAGCAGCGGGTCGCGCGGGTGCCGCTTGCCCGGGGTGTCCGGGTCGCCGCCGCGCTCGGCGAACAGCGCGTCCATCTCGGCGTCGTCGAGGTGGCTGACCGACCCGACGAGCGGGTCGGAGGCCAGGTCGGCGTAGACGTCGTCGCCGACGACGTAGGCGCTGCCCTGGTGGAGCATGTCCGAGACCGCCGCGGCGACCTTGTCGACCGACTCGACGACGCCGACGTACCGGGTCGGCGGGATGACGCGCAGCGCCTCCATGTCGGAGCGGAAGCGCGCGATCTCGGTCTCGGCCAGCTCGCGCCAGTCCACACCGGTCTCCTCCGCACGCTCGAGCAGCGGGTCGTCGACGTCGGTGACGTTCTGCACGTACGTGACGTTGCGGCCGGCGTCGAGCCACGCCCGCACGAGGGTGTCGAACGCGACGTAGGTGGCCGCGTGGCCCAGGTGGGTGGAGTCGTACGGCGTGATGCCGCAGACGTAGAGGCCGACCCGCCCGCCGGCGCCGCTCAGCTCACGGCGCTCGCCCGAGGCGGTGTCGTGGAGCCGTGGGACCGGCCCCTGTCCCTCGACGTCGGGGATCTCGGGGTCGCTCCAGCTCTGCACGGTGCCGAGCCTATCCGGCGGGCAGGGGGTCGACGACACCGGCGACGAGGAGCAGCACGACCACGGCCGCCAGCCCGATCCGGTAGTAGACGAAGCCCCGGTAGGAGTAGGTGGAGACGATCTTCAGGAAGGCGATGATCACGAGATAGCCGACGACGAAGGCCACCAGCGTCGCGACGATCGTCGCCACCGTGCCGGCGTCGCCGCCGGTCCCGCCGCTCTTGACCACCTGGTAGAGGCCGGACCCCATGACGGCGGGGATGGCGAGCAGGAACGAGTAGCGCGCGGCGGCCTCGCGCGTGTAGCCCAGCAGCAACCCGGCGGTGATCGTGCCGCCCGAGCGCGACACGCCCGGCACGAGCGCGAGCGCCTGCGCGAGACCGAAGAGGATGCCGTCGCGCAACGTCAGCTCGCGCAGCGTCTTGGTCTTGGCGCCCACGTGGTCGGCCCAGCCGAGGATGATCGCGAACCCCGCGAGCACCGCCGCGGTGATCCAGAGGTTGCGCAGGGCGTGCTCGATCGCGTCCTGGAACAGCAGCCCGAGCACGACGATCGGGATCGACCCCAGGATGACGTACCAGCCCATCCGCGCGTCCGGGTCGTCGGACGGCACCTGCCGCGCCCACGGACCGACGGGCAGCGACTTGACCCAGCGGCTGACGATGCGGGCGATGTCGCGCCGGAAGTAGAGCAGCACCGCCGCCTCGGTGCCGATCTGCGTGATCGCGCTGAACGCCGCCCCCGGGTCGGCGCCGAGCAGGTCCCCGACGATCCGCAGGTGCGCGCTCGAGGAGATCGGCAGGAACTCCGTCAGGCCCTGGACGAGACCGAGGATCACCGCTTCGAAGAAGGACACGAGGCGCAAGAGTAGTTGGGCGCTGCCGGACCACTAACCTGCCTGCATGGAGTGGCGGCGGTTGGGGCGCACGGGTCTGCGGACCTCGTCGGTGGGGCTCGGCACGATGACGTGGGGGCGCGACACCGACGAGCACGAGGCCGCCGAGCAGCTCAAGGTCTTCCTCGACGCCGGCGGCAGCCTGCTCGACACCGCGGCGACCTACTCCGACGGCGGGGCGCTCGACATCATCGGCGGGCTGCTCCGCGAGGAGGTCGACCGCGACGAGCTCGTGATCGCGGCGCGCTCCGGCGTCGCGCACGGACGGGTCGACGCCTCGCGGGGCGCGCTGCTGCGCTCGCTCGACGAGACGCTGCGGCGCCTCGGCACCGACCACGTCGACGTGTGGCTCGTGCAGGCGCCGGACCCCGGCACGCCCGCGCACGAGACCGCGAGCACGCTCGCCCACGCGGTGCGGTCCGGCCGCGCCCGGTACGTCGGGCTGGCGAACCACCCGGCCTGGCAGGTGGCGCGGCTGGCGACGCTGCTGGAGGGCGACCCGGGTCTGGCGTGCGTGCAGACCGAGATGTCGCTGCTCAACCGCTCTGCCGAGGCCGAGCTGCTGCCGGCCGCCGAGGCGCTGGGCGTCGGCCTGATCGCCTGGTCGCCCCTCGGCCGCGGCGTGCTGTCGGCGAAGTACCGGCACTCGGTGCCCGCCGACTCGCGCGCCGCGTCGCCGCACCTGCGCGGCTTCGTCGAGCCCTACCTGACGGCGGAGGCGCGCCGTGTCGTCGAGGCGGTCGCCACCGCCGCTGACGGGCTGGGGCGTGCGCCCGTGGAGGTCGCGCTCGCCTGGGCGCGCGACGCGCCCGGCGTGAGCAGCGTCGTCGTCGGTGCTCGGACTCCCGCACAGCTGCGCGGCTCGCTCGCCGCCGTCGACCTGGAGCTGCCGGACGAGATCCGCGACGTGCTCGACGAGATCACCACGCCCACGCGGCGCTGAGCCGCGCCGGGCGCTCAGCGCTCGTCGTCGTCCTCGTCGTCCGCGTCCTCGTCGAGGTCGTCGTCCTCGTCGTCGGCGTCCGCGTCGTCGTCATCCTCGTCCGCGTCCTCGTCGTCGAGGTCGTCGAGGTCCTCCAGGTCGTCGTCCTCCTCGTCCGCGTCGTCGTCCTCGTCGTCGTCGAGGTCGTCGTCGTCCAGGTAGAACGGGGTGTCGACGCCGGTGGCGTCGTAGAGCGCCTCGTCGTAGGCGTCGAAGGCGTCGGCCAGGGCCGACGCGGCGTCCAGGACCGCGTCCTCCTCGGGGTCCTGAGCGGTCGTCGCAGCCTCCAGGTGGGCGTGGAGCGCGGCGACGAGTCGGTCGAGAGCTGCACGCGGATCGGTGGCCATAGGCGCAAACGTAGCGGTCCGCGCCGTACCGCGCACAGCGCTATACAGTGATGCGCATGCCGCGTACGAGCGGGTCGCGACCCGCACCCTCCTACGAGGTCAAGGTGCTCACGCTCCCGCGCACCGCGTCACGAGGCGAGGTGCGCCGCATGCTCACCGAGGAGGCGGAGTACGGCAAGTGGGAGCTGGCCAGGCTGCGCCTCTACGTGGGCGGGCACCGCAAGGTGTGGCTGCGGCGTCGGATCATCCGCGTGAGCTCCACGCTCTGACGCGGCCGACCGCACCCACCGGCGGGCCTCAGCAGGTCTGCAGGAACCGCCGCAGCACCCGCACCCCGAACTCCACCGACTCCACGGGCACGCGCTCGTCGACGCCGTGGAACATGCCGGCGAAGTCGAGCTCGGGAGGCAGCCGCAGCGGCGCGAACCCGTAGCCGGTGATGCCGAGCCGCGCGAGCGACTTGTTGTCCGTGCCGCCCGAGAGCATGTAGGGCAGCACCTGGGCGCCCGGGTCCTCGGCGTCGAGCGAGGCGACCATGGCGTCGACGAGGTCGCCCGAGAACGGCACCTCGAGCGCGATGTCGCGGTGGATGTCCTCGACCCGCACACCCTCCCCCGCGAGCTCGCGCACGGTCGCGAGCACGTCCTCCTCGTGACCCGGCAGGAACCGGACGTCGACGGCGGCGCTCGCCTGCCCCGGGACGACGTTGGCCTTGTAGCCGGCGTCGAGCTGGGTCGGGTTGGCGTAGTCGGCCGTGGTGGAGCCGACGAACTTGCTCATCGGGCCGAGCGATGCGACCAGGTCCTCGATGCTCGCGGGGTCCTCGGCGTCGAACCGCTTGCCGAGCAGGTCGGCGACGCCGCGCAGGAACGCCGTCACGGTCGGGCCGAGGGTCGTGTCGAACCGGTGCCGCCCGATGCGGGCGACGGCCTCGGCGAGGCGCGTCACCGCGTTGTCGACGTTGACCTGCGAGCCGTGCCCCGCGGTGCCGTCGGCGACCAGCCGCAACCACGCGATGCCCTTCTCCGCGGTCTGCAGCAGGTAGGTGCGGCGCCCGTCGAGCTCGATGCTGAAGCCGCCGACCTCGCTGATCGCCTCGGTGGCGCCCTCGAACCACTCCGGGTGGTTGTCGACGACCCAGCTGGCGCCGAGCTTGCCGCCCGCCTCCTCGTCGGCGAAGAACGCGACGACGAGGTCCCGGGCGGGCTGCCACCCGGTGCGGCGCATGTCGCGCAGGACGGCGAGGATCATCGCGTCCATGTCCTTCATGTCGACGGCGCCACGGCCCCAGATCATGCCGTCCATCTCGTCGCCGCCGAACGGGTCCATCTTCCAGTCCGACGCCTGCGCGGGCACGACGTCGGTGTGGCCGTGCACGACGAGCGCCGGGCGGGTGGGGTCCTGACCCGGGATGCGCAGCAGCACGGTGCCGCGGCGCGGGCGGGACTCCACGTAGGTGGGGTCGTAGCCCACCTCGGTCAGCAGCTCGACGACCTTCTCGGCGACCTCGCGCTCCCCGGGTCCGGAGTCGTCCCCGTAGTTGGAGGAGTCGATCCGGATCAGCTCGCGGCAGATCCGGACGGCGTCGGCGCCCGGGTCGATCGGGGCGGTGGTCATCGGGAGGTCTCCATCGTGGTCGGGTGCGTGAGGTGGCCGTGGCGCAGCATCGACTCGACGTACTTGGCGAGCACGTCGACCTCGACGTTGACCTCGTCGCCGGGGCGGCGCACGCCCAGCGTGGTCAGCTGCAGCGTGGTCGGGACGAGGCTGACCGCGAACGTGGTGTCGTCGCGCGCCGAGACGGTGAGCGAGACGCCGTCGAGCGCGATCGAGCCCTTGTGCACGACGTAGGGGCGCAGCTGCTCGGGCAGCGCCAGCGTGACGACCTCCCACGCCTCCCCGGGCTCGCGTGCGAGCACGGTCGTCGTGGCGTCGACGTGGCCCTGCACGACGTGGCCGCCGAAGCGGCCGTCGGCGCGCATCGCGCGCTCGAGGTTCACGGGGTCGCCGGTGCGCAGCCGACCGAGCGTCGAGCGTGCGAGCGTCTCGGCCATGACGTCGGCGGTGAAGCCGGACCCGGTCGCCGAGGTGACCGTGAGGCAGACGCCGTCGACCGCGACCGAGTCGCCGTGCCGCAGGTCGGTCGCGACCGTCGAGGCGTGGACCTCGATCACGCTCGACTCAACGCCGTCGGTGCGCGCCGCCAGGGTGCCGAGCTCCTCGATGATGCCGGTGAACACGCTCAGCCCTCCCCGGTGAGCCGACGACGGCGCAGCAGCGGCCCGATGTCGGCGTCGCGACCGCGCAGCTCGCGGTAGGAGGCGAGCGGGTCGCGCGAGTGGCCGCGCGAGAGCAGCGCGTCGCGGAAGCGGTCGCCGGCCTGCCGGTTGAGCCCGCCGTCGTCGCCCTGCGCGGCCTCGGTGCGGAACCACTCGACGGTGTCGGCGTCGAGCACCTCGCTCCAGATGTAGGAGTAGTAGCCGGCGTCGTAACCGCCACCGAAGGCGTGGTTGAAGTACGTGGTGCGGTAGCGCGGCGGCACGGTCTCCATCGCCACGCCGGCCTCGGCGAGGGCCCGGGCCTCGAACGCCTCGACGTCGGCGACGTCGGTGGGCACCTCGTCGGGGGCGAGGGTGTGCCAGGCCTGGTCGAGCAGCGCGGCCGCGAGGAACTCGGTGGTGCGGAACCCCTCGCCGTAGGCCTGCGACTCGCGCAGCGCGTCGAGGAGGTGCGCGGGCATGGGCTCGCCGGTCTCGTGGTGGCGCGCGTAGCTGGCGAGGATCTCGGGGTGCCACGCCCACATCTCGTTGACCTGCGAGGGGTACTCGACGAAGTCGCGCGGCACCGCGGTGCCGGACAGCGACGGGTAGTGGACGTCGCTGAGCAGCGCGTGCAGCGCGTGACCGAACTCGTGGAACGCCGTCGTGACCTCGTCCCAGGTGAGCAGCGTGGGCTCGCCCGGCGCGGGCCGGGTGACGTTGAGGTTGTTGACGACGACGGGCAGCTCGCCGGTCAGCCGCGACGGCTCGGTGAGCTGGTGCATCCAGGCGCCGCCGCGCTTGCCCTCGCGGGCGTAGTAGTCGGCGACGAACAGACCGCCGCGGCTGCCGTCGGGGCGGGTGACCTCGAAGACGCGGACACCGTCGGCGTAGCCGGGCAGGTCGGGTCGCTCGGCGAAGGTGAGCCCGTAGAGCCGCTCGGCGGCGAGGAAGACGCCGCGGAGCAGCACGTTGTCGAGCTCGAGGTAGGGGCGCAGCGCGGCCTCGTCGACCTGATAGGTCTCCGACCGGACGCGGTCGGCGTAGTAGCCCCAGTCCCAGGGCTGCAGCGTCGCGTCCGGATCGTCGCGTGTCAGCGCTTGCTGCAGCTCGTCGGCCTCGGCGTGCGCGTTGCGCACGGCGGGCCCCGCGAGCTGCGCGAGCATGCCGGCGACGGCGTCGGTCGAACGGGCCGTGCCGCCGGCGGCGACGTACGCCGCGTGGTGGGGGTGGCCGAGCATGACGGCACGTTCGGCGCGCAGACGCGCGAGACGGAGCACGAGCTCGCGGGTGTCGCTCGCGGGGTCGACGCCGAAGCCGCGCGCCACCGAGGCGCGGTGCACGCGCTCGCGCAGCTCACGGCTCGGGCTCTGCGTGACGATCGGCTGCGCCGTCGGGAGGATGAAGGTGACGAGGGCGCCGTCGGTTCCGCGGTCGGCGGCGGAGCGCCGCAGCCCGGACACGGTCTCGGCGGGCAGCCCGGCGAGCAGGCGCTCGTCCTCGACGTGCACCGCGGCCGCCGCCATGCCCGCGGCCGCGCGCTGCGCGAACTCGGTCTGGGCGGCGCTGATGGCGGTGTTGAGCTCGCGCAGCCGGGCCGCCTCGGCGTCGTCGAGCGCGATGCCGGCGCGCTCGAAGTCCTCGAGGTAGCGGTGCAGCAGCCAGGCCACCTCGGGGTCCGGGTCGACGAGGCCGTCGCGCAGCGTGCGCAGCCGCTCGTAGAGACGCTTGTCGAGGTAGAACGCGTCGCGATGGGCGGCCATCATCGGGGCGAGCTCGCTCTCGGCGGCGCGGGTGGCGTCGTCGGCCGCCGAGCCGGCGAGCGTGTACAGCGCCCAGAAGGCGTGCCGCACGTCGGCGCGGGCCGCCTCGATCCTGTCGAGGGTGTTCGCGACCGTCGGCGGCTCCGGGTCGGTCGCCACCTCGTCCCAGACGGCCCGCTGCGCCGCGGTCGCGGCGAGCACGGCGTCGCGCAGCCGCTCGGGCGTGAGCGCGGGGAAGTCGGGGAGGCCGGCGTCCAGCAGCGGGATCGCCGCCGCTCCCGGGTCCGTCGTCGGGGTGGGCGAGCCGGCCGTCGAGGTCTCCATGCCAGGCATTGTCGCCGATGCCCGGTGCGTATGCGCCCGTGCACCCTGGGCCGGCGGAGGGCCCCGCGCTAGCATGACAGCGGCCGAGAACCCTTCCCGTCCCCCTCGGGAGCTTGAGCACTCGGCCTGCCGCGACCGGTCGTCGGCCCCCCTCCGCACGACCGTCGCGCAGTCGGCCCCGACGCTTCCCGGCGTCGGGGCCGACGTCGTTCGTAGGCACCGATTCTGTGATCGTGTTCACATGATCGTCACATCTCGCCTACATTCTCTTCTCGGAGCGCCTGTCGACGACGCGTGCGCCACCCCCGCGAGATGAGGAGACCCCTTGATGAGTCGACCACTGCAGCGCCGCAGGACGAGACGCGGCGCCATCACCATCGGGAGCGCGGCCGCGCTGCTGGCAGCCACCATGGTGCCGATCTCCGGTGCCACCGCCGACCCGGCGGACGTCACCGACCTCGGCAGCGCCGACGAGCTGGGGGCCAGCGCGGTCACCGACGCGTTCATGCCGTCGGCCTCCTCCCCCACGGGCGCCTGGTTCGTCCAGCTCGAGGGCGAGCCGACGACGCAGGGCGGCAACGAGGCCGCGATCGCCAGCAGCCAGGAGCAGCTGGAGCAGGAGGCCGAGGAGCTCGACGTGGAGCTCGAGGTCCGGCAGGTGTTCACCGACCTGTGGAACGGCATCGCGATCGACGCGACCGACGAGGACGCAGCGGTGCTCGCGACGGCGAGCAACGTCGTCGCCGTCTACCCGGTGCTCGAGATCGAGGCGCCGACCACGCCGTCGCCGACGGTCCCGGAGATGGTCAGCGCGCTGACGATGACCGGCGCCGACATCGCCCAGAGCGAGCTCGGCTTCACCGGTGCCGGTGTGCGCGTCGGTGTCATCGACACCGGTGTCGACTACGACCACCCCGACCTGGGTGGCTCGGGCGTGGACGACCCGTCGAACTTCCCGAACGAGCGTGTCGTCGCCGGGTGGGACTTCGTGGGCGACGACTTCAACGCCGACGACAGCTCGCCGTCCTACCAGCCGGTGCCGCACCCCGACGCCGACCCGGACGACTGCGAGGGTCACGGCACCCACGTGGCCGGCATCGTCGGCGCCAGCGGTGACCCCGCCGAGGGCGGCGTGCGCGGTGTGGCCCCGGACGCCGAGATCGGCGCCTACCGGGTGTTCGGCTGCGACGGCTCGACGACGGCGGACATCATGCTCGCCGCGATGGAGCGGGCGCTCAACGACGGCATGGACGTCGTCAACCAGTCGATCGGCTCGGCGTTCGCGTCGTGGCCGCAGTACCCGACGGCGGTCGGCAGCGACAACCTGGTCGACGCGGGCGTCGTCATGGTCGCCTCGATCGGCAACTCGGGCGACCTCGGTCTGTTCGCCGCGGGCGCCCCGGGCGTCGGCGAGAAGGTCATCGGCGTCGCCTCGTTCGACAACCTCGAGATCACGGCGAACGCGATCGAGGTCGATGGCGAGCTGATCGTCTACATGCCCGCCAGCGCCTCCCCGGAGGCCCCGACGTCGGGGACGCTGCCGGTGAGCGTGGCGGGTGAGCCGGGCACCGACGCGGGTCGCTCCTGCGGCGGCATCGACGCGGACCTGACGGGCACGATCGCGCTGGTCCAGCGCGGCGCCTGCCCCGACGGCGTCGTGGGCACGAGCTTCTACGAGAAGGCGCTCAACGCCCAGGAGGCGGGCGCGGCCGCGGCGATCATCTACAACAACGCCCCTGGCCTGGTGAACCCCACCGTCGAGGGCGAGGTCGAGATCACGATCCCGGTGATCTTCGTCGGGCTCGACGACGGCCTGGCGATCTACGCGACGGCGACCGACGACGACGGTGCCGAGGTGACCTGGACGGACGAGACCGCGCAGGCGCCGAACCCGACCGGTGGTCTGGTGTCCGACTTCAGCTCGTTCGGCCTCGCCGCCGACCTGTCGCTGAAGCCGGACCTCGGTGCCCCGGGTGGCTCGATCTGGTCGACGCTCCCGCTCGAGGGTGGCGCGTACGGATCGAACTCGGGCACGTCGATGGCCTCGCCGCACGTGGCGGGCGCGGCGGCGCTGTACCTGCAGGCCCACCCGGACGCCGAGCCGCTGCAGGTGCGGGACGCGTTCCAGAACACGGCCGACCCGGCGGTGTGGTCGCTCAACCCGAGCCTGGGAATCCTGGAGCCGACCAACCACCAGGGTGCGGGCCTGCTCGACGTCGACGACGCGATCCTGTCGACGACGACCGTCTCCCCCGGCAAGCTGTCGCTCGGCGAGAGCGAGGGCGGCCCGGTCACGCGGGAGATCACGGTGCGCAACGGCGGCACCGCTCCGGTGACGTACGAGATCTCCTTCGAGGACACCCTGGCGCTGGGCCAGAACGCGGAGTGGGGCGACTCGGCCGACGTGCCGGGCTTCTACTTCGCACCCTCGACGGTGGACCACCCGGCGTCGGTGACGGTCAAGCCGGGCAAGTCGGTCACCTTCGAGGTGACGATCAGCCCGGAGCCGGAGTTCGACCAGGTCCAGTACGGCGGCTTCATCTACCTGATGAACGGCGACGAGCAGATCTCGGTCCCGTACGCGGGCTTCGCCGGTGACTACCAGTCGCTGCCGATGCTCACGCCGGGCGACTACGGGTTCCCGGTGCTCGCCGAGCTGACGGGCTGCGACCGCCTCATCGGTGTCGACTGCACGATGAACGGCGTCTGGGACCTCGTCGAGGGCTCGGGCCACGTGTACTCGATGGCCGACGGCGACGTGCCGACGATCCTCGCCCACCTGGACGCCCCGGTGGACAACCTGCGGATCGACGTCTACAAGGCGAACCCGGACGGCACCCGGGGCGACCCGGTGCACCCGCGGTTCTTCAACTACCTCGATGTCGACCACCTCGGTCGCACGGGTGGCGGGCCGAACGTGTTCATGCCCTACACCTGGGACGGCACCCGGTCGCACAACGACCTGGAGCGCGAGGTGCCGGACGGCGACTACGTGCTCGTGCTGTCGGTGGTGAACGCGCTGGGCGACCGCGCCAACCCCGACGACGTCGAGACCTACGAGACGCCGGCGTTCACGATCGACCGCGACGGCGACGGCAACCCGCCGCCCCCGTCTCCGGGCGACCTGCTCAAGGAGCTGATCAAGCAGCTGGGCAAGCTGCTCGCGAAGATCGTCTGCAAGCTCCTCGGGATCTGCTGACCCGATCCCCACGATGACGACGAGGGCTCGTCCGGCACCGCCGGGCGGGCCCTCGTCGCGTGCGGGAGGCCCCCGCAGATCGTGATATCTTTTCCGGCGTTGCCCAGCGGGTCTTGGACCCGCACGGCGCATCCACTCGTCCGGGTGGCGGAATTGGCAGACGCGCTAGCTTGAGGTGCTAGTGCCCGTATAGGGCGTGGGGGTTCAAGTCCCCCCTCGGACACCGGTGGCACGAGTACGTCGAGCCGCGGAGACGCGCTCGACGGCCTTTGTCGTTCGACGCGCACGCACCCGGACCCGGGCCGGCGCCCGCCGACCAGCCGGAGCTCGCCGCACCGCTCCGCGTTGCCCGTCGACGGACCAGGTGCCACGATGGCACCGACGTGACGACGCCACACGAAGGCAGGCATGCAGGTCAGAGCACGACGGGTCCACGTCGGGCTCCCCGCAGGACGGACCGCGTGAGCACCCAGCGGCCGCTGTCGGCGCACGAGCGGCGCAGGCTGATGCTCGTCAGCCGGCGCTACTACCTCGACGGCAGGTCGAAGGTGCAGATCGCCGCCGAGCTGGGGCTGTCGCGGTTCCAGGTCGCCCGCGCCCTCCTCAAGGCGCGCGAGGTCGGGATCGTCACGATCAGCCTGAGCAGCGGTGTCCCCATGGAGGAGCTGTCCGAGCGGCTCCGGCTCCACCTGCAGCTGCGCCGTGCCCACGTCGTCGAGGCGTACGGCGACGAGAACAGCCTGCGGACCGCCGTCGGCCAGGCCGCCGGGGCCGTGCTCGCCGACGGGCTGACCGACGGCGAGGTGCTCGGCCTCGGGTGGGGTCGCACCCTCAACGCGATGATGGACCGGCTCGACCACCTGCCCGCCGTCGAGGTGTTCCAGCTCTCCGGCCGGTTCGGGGCCGACATCCGCAACGCCGCCGCCGAGCTGACCCGCCGCACGATCGCCCTGACCGGCGGCGCCGCCCACGCGATCCCGGCACCGTTCTTCGTCGACGACGCACGCGCCGTCAACGCGCTGCGACGCCGGAAGGAAGTCGCGTCCGTCGTCGCGGGCTTCGCCCGGATCACGACGGCGGTCGTGGCCGTGGGGGCGGTCCGGCCCCGACCGATCTCGATCGCCTACTCGGGGATCCCGGAGAGGTTCACCGAGCAGGTGCTGCGGTCGGGAGGCGTCGGCGAGGTCTGCGGCAACCTCGTCGCCGAGGACGGCAGCGTCATCGACTCCTCGCTCTGGCGGCACACGCTCGCCATCACCGCCGAGCAGCTGCGCAGCGTGCCGCGCGTCGTGGCCGCGGCCGGTCACCCGGTCAAGGCCGACGCGGTCCGCGCCGTGTGCGCCGCCGGCCTGCCCACGGACCTGGTCGTCGACGTGGAGCTCGCCAACGCGCTGCTGCGGATGCCACCCGTCCTGGAGCACCCCCGCAGCACGCCGACGCCGTCGGCCTCCTGAGCGAGCTCGTGACCGTTTCCGACCACAGCTCGCAGCGTCGGTGCGGACGCGGCCGCGGCCGCGTATCGTCCTGCGCCCGGTGGGCGCAGCACTGGTCCCGAGGTGGAGCGGTAGTCGCGCTGGGTCACGGTGGGTCTCCCCCATCCCCCGACGCCGGAAGGATCACTCAGCACAGACCCCTGTCAAGGGCGCTTCGCGTCACTGCGTGATGCGGCTGCGCCGCACCCTTGACAGGGGTCTGTGCTGAGCAGGGCGGCATCTATCGGGGGATGGGGGAGGTAAGGTCTGGGCGGCTTCAGCCGGCCCTCTCGTTCGGCTCGTCGTCCTCGACCTTGGCCAGGGCTCGGGAGACGGAGGACTTGCCCACACCGAGCACCTTGGCGATGTGCGCGATGCTCGCACCGCCCCGGCGCATGCGCACCGCCTCAGCGGTCCGCTCCGGCGTCATGACGGTCGGCCGCCCACCGACCCGGCCCTGGGCGCGGGCGTGGGCCAGGCCCCGCATGGTGTTCTCCCGAATGGTGTCCACCCGCAGCTGCGCGAACACCGCGACGATGCCGAACAGCGCCTTACCCATCGGGGTCGTGGTGTCGATATCCGGCTCGGTCAGACTCTTGATGTTCACCCCGCGCTCGTGCAGCTCGTTGATGGTCTCGATCGCCATCGTCTCGCTGCCGGCGATCCGATCCAGCCGGCGCACCACCAAGGTGTCACCCGGACGTAGATAGTCCAGGCAGGCCAGCCACTGCGGGCGGTCCTTGATCCGGGAGGACTCCCCGCGGTCGACGAACACGCGCACCGCTCCGGCCGCGCGCAGCTCGGCCTCCTGCGCCGCCGGGTTCTGGTCGTGCCGGGACACCCGGGCATAGCCGACGACGTTGCTCACCGTCCCTCCCCTCGGCCGGTGCTGCCGTAGCCGCGGCCCGGCCTGTACGGCTGAGGTTCGGCTCGGCGGCCCGGACCCTGGCCGGGTGTCTGAGTGGGTGACTGTGGGTAGCTCGCGGTCCGCGGTGACCGCTGCCGGCCGGCGAGGTCCACGCCGGGCCTCGACGTCCTCGTGCGCTCGACAGCGATGTGCCGAAACACCGGCACCAAAGACGCCGGCTCGGGCTCGTAGGCGAACATATCCGGCCGGCTGAGCATCGATGCCTGATTCCACATCTCCGGCGGCACCCGCTCGTAATGGAGGGTGAACCGAGACTGCTGCGCCACGTGCTCCATGAACACCTTGGCCGTGCGGCCGTTGCCCTCCCGGAACGGGTGGGCCTGGTTGAGGTAGGCAAACACGGTGGCCGCTCGTTCCCCGAACTCCTCGCGTTCCAGCCGGCTCCACTCGGTGCCTCGCACGAGCCGCTGCACATCGGCCAGATAGCGATCAATCTCGCCGGTAGTGACGTCCGCGAAACCGCGGCCCACACCCTTGGCCATGTTCACCGTGCGGTACTGCCCGGCCCACTCATAGACGTCCTGGAACAGGTGCCGGTGGATCGCTCGCACGTGGGCGGCGTCATAGGTCTGAGCGATGGCCACCTCGCCCGCCATCAGCTCGCGTTGCCGCTCGGTGGTCTCGACGTACTCCAAAGCGCGCCAGCACCTGCGGGTCCCGTTCATCGAACAGGTTCCGTAGTGTCCGGTCATCCGGCGGCGGGTAGAAGTACGACTCCCAGATGTCGAACCGAGCAGCCATCAGCGCCCGGCGACAGCCGCGTGCCGGCGGGCGGCCGCATGGGCGCGGCGGCGGTACTCCGCAGCGTCGATCGCGCCGCGGGCGCGGTCGGTCAGGTTCTCCACGTCCTCGCGATTCGGCACCCAGCCCTCGTGCCCGGCCGAAGCCAGCGACTGCACCACCGCATGGCGCTGAGTCTCGTCGAGCTGCGCGAACAGCTCGGGCCAACGCTGCTCGACGTCGAACTTCTCAGCCATGACGGGGCTCCCCTCTCGATGGGTCTCGTTCCATTCTACCCGCCAGCCCGAAAACGGTCTGTACATAGTTTCGGGCCGATTGGGTTTCGGTCCCGAGTTCCGGTGTGGCTTGCGCCGCTATATGGCGGGGTTCTGTCGGAGCTCAGTGGCGGCCTCCAAGCACGCGGGCAAGAGGGCGCTGCGAGTGAGGCTCACGTTCCGCAAGCCGATCGGCTACCGGTCATTCGCGTCCGCATCGGCGAGGGTGCCGTTCCAACGCGGTCATGGCTCCCAAAGGTCCAGCGTGATCGCTGCCACCATTCCGTCGTTGTCGACGAAGAAGTCGATCGTGAACCAGTCCAGGCACGACTGCATCCTGTCCGGGCTCGGTTGCACTGAGACTCGGCGTATCTCGCTCATCTCGGGTGGCGCAGGCACGGGCGGTGACACGCAATGCGGGTGGTCACCGACCGTGACGACGAGTCCACTCATGTCCGCCACCGATGGGTCACCATCGGAGCCAGCGACCCCGTGCCCCAGAACATCGATCGCAGAAAACGGTCCGGCACTCCCTCGGAACACGTCCTCGGGAATCTCCCAGGCTGCAGGGTCGGTGGCCGACGCGACCGAAAGCTCGGTCAACAGTCGATCCCCCAACCCCAGCTGCACGCCCTCCGACGCCAGGCCGAGCTCTGAAGCTGATGCGGCATCAGGATCGAGACTGAAGGCTACGAAGCGCTGTGCCAAAGCGCGATCCGCATCGGTGGCCTCCGAAGTCGCAGTTTCACCTTCGACCGCATCGACCGTGGGCGTTGCCGGGGGAGTCTGGTCGAGCGCCACGGTAGGTGGGCTCGAACCGGCGGTGGTGTCCACCCCTGGAGGCGTCACAGACGATGAGCACCCGGTGAGTGCGAGAACTGTCGCGACCAATGGAAAGCACAACGATCGGGACCGCGTCGAGGTGATGGTCGGCATGCACACCAGCGTGCCAGCCGCTGCTACCCGTGGCGGCAGATTGGTCCTCCGCAGCCAGATTGTCCACAGCGTGCACCGCAGGCCGGAAGATGGGCGACGCACGCCGGAGATGGAACGAACGCATGCGGGGGCGGCCCTCAGGACGACAGGTCGCAAGGTGAACGTCCGCGTGTGTGCGTCCAAGAAGTCGAACGGCTACAGCCGCACCGGAGAACCCGCGTGGCGATCGGCAGGCCGACGACAATGCCGTCCCGGTCGAGGATTGCCTTGCGGCGTCATCGTGGCTCTGCATAGAGGGCCGCGGACGGGTCGTTGGGAGAGAGGCTCGATAGGTCAGCGCGTACTGTATGGTCAGCGTATGCTGACTATTACTTCGCGGCTGGACGTGATGAACCGGTTGGGCCGGGCGATGGCCGACCCGACCCGCTCCCGCATCCTTATGACGCTCCTCGAGGGCCCTGGCTACCCGGCGGTGCTCGCCCAAGATCTGGGCCTGACCCGGTCGAACGTGTCGAACCACCTGACCTGCCTGCGGGACTGCGGCATCGTCGTGGCCGAGCCCGAGGGGCGCCAGACGCGGTACGAGATCGCCGACCCCCACCTGGCGGCGGCGATGACCGCGCTGGTCGAGGTGACGCTGGCCGTCGATGAGAACGCCCCGTGCGTGGATGCCGCCTGCACGGTGCCCGGCTGCTGCCTGAGCGGGACCGTGGCATGAGCGCGACCACCCACGCGCCCGTCGACGAGCTCGAAAGCGACGACGGCCTGCGCGCCGCACGCGCTCACCAGCCCGCACTCGGACGCTGACCCACGGACAACGCGCCCCACTGACCCACCGCCGCCAGTCCGGCGCGCCCGGAAAGGCACCCGATGGAACTGCTCACCCCCATCCTGCAAGCGATCGGCCTGTTCGTGGCCACGAACATCGACGACATCATCGTCCTGTCCCTCTTCTACGCCCGCGGCGCCGGCCAGCGAGGCACCACCCGCAAGATCCTGCTCGGTCAGTACCTCGGCTTCGGCGGCATCCTGCTCGCCGCCGTGGTGGTCTCCCTGGGGGCCCGCTCCTTCCTGCCCGAGGACGCCCTGCCCTACTTCGGGCTCATCCCCCTCGCCCTGGGCCTCTACGCGGCATGGCGAGCGTGGCGCAACCGCGGCGACGACGACGATGACGAGGCCAAGGTCGCCGACAAGCAGGTCGGAATCCTGACCGTGGCCGCCGTGACGTTCGCCAACGGCGGGGACAACATCGGGGTCTACGTCCCCGTCTTCGCCACCGCGTCCACCACCGCGATCATCGCCTACTGCCTCGTCTTCCTCGCCCTGGTCGGCCTCCTCGTGCTCGCAGCCAAGTACGTCGCCACCCGCCGGCCCATCGCCGAGGTCCTCGAACGCTGGGAGCACATCCTCTTCCCGCTGGTCCTGATCGGCCTCGGCATCGTCATCCTGCTCGAGGGCGGCGCCTTCGGTCTGTAGCACCTCGCGGGTGAGTCTGGCAGTCGGCCGCTCCGACGTCGTCAGGACCCGGGGCGCCTCGGCACACCGACCCGCGCCTCTTCTTGGGCGGGAGCAGGGGGAGGTCTGAGCTTCCATGAGCGTTGACCGTCCCGTAGGAGGAACCTCCACCGGGACGGGATGCATCATCGCGTCGGCCTCAGTCCCCGCACGGCGGGCGTCGTCCCGGTAGACCCGCCCGAGAAAATGCCCGGTGAAGGGGCCTTATACGGGACACTGCACAGATGAGTGAGCTCAAGATCGGCTACGCCCGCGTCTCCACCAACGAACAAGACCTCACGGCCCAGCGCACCGGCCTGGAAGCCCTCGGCGTGCCGACCGATCGCATCTACGTAGACCACGGCCTGACCGGCACCACGCGCGTCGCCCGTCCCGGTCTGCGCGAGGCCCTGGCCGCATGCCGGTCTGGCGACACCCTCGTCGTGACAAAGCTCGATCGGCTCGCCCGCTCGGTCCCTGACGCGCGCGACATCGTCGCCGAACTGACCGCCAGAGGCGTCCGCCTACAACTTGGCGGCTCCGTCCACGACCCCACCGATCCAGTCGGCCGGCTGTTGTTCAACGTCCTGGCGATGGTGGCCGAGTTCGAGGCCGACCTGATCCGTCCCCGCACCCGCGAGGGCATGGCCGTCGCAAGGGCCAAGGGCCGGCTGCGAGGCAAGAAGCCCAAGCTCACGCCCCGTCAAGAAGCACACTTGGTCTCCTTGGCGCGTGCCGGCGAGCACACCACGCTCGAACTGGCCGAGCTGTTCAACGTCGGCCGCTCCACCGTCTACAGGGCTATCCAGCGTGCGGGCGGCCTTAATCCGACTGCGGTCACCGACGGCTGACCCAGCGCGTGGGAACCGATCGTCTCCGGATGGCGGGGCCCCACCCGGACCGCCACCGAGCATCAACAGAACCCCGCCACATAACGGCGAAAGCCACAGTTCCGGGCCGAGAAATGGCGGCGTGTCGTCGATGCTCGGCAGGTGTCCGAAGTCGGCTGCACAAACATCGTCCCGTGAGGTCGACGACGCGGATGCCGTCCGGCGGCCGCACGAGCGCCGCCGGTCCGACCATCGTGATCACACCGTCGTCGACGAGGATCGTCTGGTCCGAGGCGGGCGGTGCACCGGTGCCGTCGACGACAGCACATCCGGTGAGAGCGAGCCGATCGTGGGAGAGAGACATGCGTACAACGTACGAACGGCGGCCATCACCACCAGGCTCGGGTCGTACAGCCGTGAACGTCGGAGCTAGAACCGTCTCACTGACGGGCGTCACGTCGTGGCCGTTCTAGTACGGCGCTCGCGTGGAGCAGCACGGGCAGGACGGGCGGCGTGGCGGGGCAGCACGCGTCGCAGCGATCCTGCGCGACGACATCGCCTACGGGCGGCTGCGCCCGGGCGACAGGCTGCCGTCGACGCGCCAGCTGGTCCACGCGCACGGTGTCGCGATGGCGACGGCGAGCCGGGCGGTCGCGATGCTGCGCGACGAGGGGCTGGTCGTCACGCGTCCCGGTTCGGGCACGACCGTGCGTCCGCTCCCGACCCGGCCCGCGACCGCGCGGCCCTCGCGCGGCAACGCTCGCGCGGAGGTCGTCGAGCGGGCGGTCGCGATCGCCGATCGCGAGGGCCTGCACGCGGTGAGATGCGCCGGCTCGCGGGCGAGCTCGGCATGGCCCCGATGTCGCTGTACCGCCACGTGGCCGGCCGCGAGGACCTCGAGCGGCTCATGCTGCGGGCGGTCTTCGTCGCCTCGCCGCTGCCCTCTCCCCCGCCGGAGTCGCCCCGCGAACGGCTGCTCGGCGTCTACCGCCTGCGGTGGCGGCTCTACCGTCGGCACCGCTGGCTCGCCACGCTCACGGGTGTCACGCGGCCGCCGCTGGTGCCCGAGGCGATGAGCCACACCGAGCGTGCGCTCGATGCCCTCGCCGACCTCGGCCTGCCCCTCGCCGAGCGAGGCGGGGTCGCGATCGCGCTGACCGCGCTCGTCCGCGGGCTCGCGCTGAGCGTCGCCGAGGAGGTCGAGGCCGAGCACGAGTCGCGCCAGCGGGCAGTGGTGGAGCCTCGTCGACCCCGAGATCACCGCACTCCTGGCCACGGGCCGGTTCCCACAGCTCGCCGCCCTGGCCGGTGCGGTTCCCACGACCGACGCCGACTACCTCGACGACGTCGTCGAGGCCTCGCTCACGACGCTGGTCGACGGCCTGGCGGGCACGGACCCGCACCCCGAGCCGTCCGCCCCCTGAGGTCGGCGCTCAGGCGGGCGGCCCCGCCGTCTCCCCCGGCTCGAGCTCGACCGGCAGCACCGTCCGCGGCGGCACGTCCTCGCCCCGCAGCAGCGCGGTGACCAGCTCGCCCGCACGTCGGCCGCGCTCCTGCAGCGGCTGCCGGACCGTCGTGAGCCGCCGCCCGAGCCACGGGGCGTCGACGCCGTCGAACCCGGTCACGGTGAGGTCGCCCGGGACCCGCAGGCCGGTCTCGGCCGCCGCGGCCAGCGCACCGGCGGCGAGCTGGTCGTTCTGCGCGAGCAGCGCCGTCGGTCGGTCCGGCAGCGCCAGCAGCACCCGGGCGGCGGCCGCGCCCGCCTCGGCGTCCCGGCCGCCGGCCTCGACGCGCACCGCGTCGGGGAACACGCCGCGCACGGCCTCGAGGCGGCCGCGGATCGTGCGGTTGGCGATCGTCTCGAGCCCCTCCCCGATCGGCTGGACCGGGCCAGGGGCGCGGGTCCGCCCCGGCCGCGTGGTGCGCATGAGCACACCGACGCGACGGTGCCCGAGCGCCGCGACGTGGCGCGCCATCGCCGCCATGCCGCCGACGTCGTCGACCTCGACCAGCGTCACGCCCTCGGCGTGCGGACCCTCGATCCCGACGACCGGCACCCCGCGGGTGCGCACCAGCGGCAGCAGCTCGTCGAACTCCTCGCCCCGGGTCGCAAACACGACGGCGTCGACCGGCAGCATCCGCAGCGCCTCGGGGCGCTCGTCGCGCGGCTCCGCGCGGCCGGGCAGCAGCAGCTGGCCGAAGCCCTCGCGGTCGAGCACGTCCGACAGGCCGTCCATCGTCGCGACCGCCACCGGGTTCTGGAACGCCTGCCGCACGCGCTCCGCGATCACGATGCCGACGATGCCGCTGCGGCCGCTGCGCAGCGAGCTGGCCACCGGGTGCGGGCCCTCGTAGCCCAGCTCGGCCGCCGCGGCGAGGATCCGGTCGCGGGTGCCGGGCGAGACCCGCTCGCGGCGACGGAACACCAGCGACGCCGTCGACGTGGAGACCCCGGCCGCCGCGGCCACGTCGGCGATCGTGGCGCGACCGTGCCGACCGCGACCCGTCATGGAGCCAGTCCCCTCTCGTCGCGCTCACCGTAGCGTCGATCGCAACGATGCGATACGGTCGACGCCGTCTTCGATCGCAACGTTGCGATGTTTCCTCGCGGCTCGAGGTCCCGTCGTCCGACGTTCACGCGATCGACACCCCGGCAGCCT
>Ga0182741_1002411_pt1 | contig 21915 bp, 18 predicted proteins | sample eDN5th37CBELigOP_FD_128874 | JGI IMG/M metagenome (GOLD analysis project Ga0182741, IMG submission 128874) | Enriched Organic Plus compost microbial communities from Emeryville, California, USA - eDNA 5th pass 37_C BE-Lig OP (version 2) (version 2) ... | reverse complement strand
ATCGTCGAGATCGACCTGGTAGAACAACCGATAAAAGGAGCGGACATCGTCGCGCAGCCGCCCCGCAGCCTTGTCGGGATAGAAGGTATGCAGCAGCCAGCTCAGCCCGATCAGACGATTGAGCGAAGGCGGCGCGTCGATAAAGCCATAGGGCAGGCCGGGAGCCAGGAAAACGCGCTTGTTGCGCACCGCCGGCACCGGCGCCCATTCCGTTTTCTGCGCCACTGCGTCGCGGAAGCCGCGGTCGAGCGTGATGATCGTGTCGGGCGCCCAGGCGATCACCTGCTCCGGCGACGCCGTGACGATGCCGCCTTTGCGGCGCAGCCCCTCGACGACATTGACGGCGCCGGCGCGCTCGATGATCTCGGTATTGATCGAGCCGCGCGAGCCGGATTCCAATCCCTCCGGGCCGCGCGCGAGATAGACGCGGGGGCGTCGGTCCTGCGGCACCTGCGCCAACACCCGGTCGACTTCCGCGAAGATCGTTTCCGCGGCCTTGGCCAGCGCCTCCCCGCGCTCCGTCACGTGGAGGATGTCGGCGAGCAGCCGCAATGCGGCCGGCGTGTTCTCGAACCGCCCGTCGATCAGCAGATAGGGAATGCCGGTCTGCGACTGAACGCGATCGGCGAGCGAACGGTAGGTCTCGCTGATGGTGCCAAAGTCGATGATGACGTCGGGCTTCTCTGCCATCAGCCGCTCGAGATTGAGGGTGTCGCCGCGCCCGGTCAGCCGGCCGAGCTCGGGGAGCGACCGGACCGAGGGCGGCAGGAACGGCTTTTCCGCCTCACGCGGCGCGCGGACCCAGCCGATCATGTCCTGCGGCGCGAGCACGTGGAGCAGCACCGACGCGGGAGGGCCCGCGGCAAACACCCGCGTGATGCGGTCGGGGACCTCGACAGTGCGTCCTGCGGAATCGGTCACCGTGCGGGCAAGAGCGGAGCCGACCAGCAGCAGCCCGCACAGCACGGCTATCGCAGCGGTTCGCGCCGGTTGCACCGGCCGGCCGCGCCAGGCCCTCAGGAAGCGCATCAGCGCCGTCATGGCGCGGTCAATCCACCGCGACCATGACGTCGGAGGCCTTGATCACCGCGGTCGCCCTGCTGCCCTTGGCGAGCTTGAGCTCCTCGACCGCCTCATTGGTGATCGAGGCCGTCACCATGGCTCCGCCGCCGATATCGATGCGGACATGGGATGTGGTCGCGCCCTTCGTCACCTCGACGATGGTGCCCTGCAACTGGTTGCGTGCGCTGATCTTCATGGGAACCTCCGGGTCGGTCGGCCCGTATGTGCCGGGCGGCACGGGCTTGATCGGGGCACGTTATATTCGAAACCAGCATTCGCCTAGAGCATGATCCCGGAAAGCGGATGCCGGCTTCCGGAGCAGATCATGCTTGATCAGACCCACGTACCAGAAGGCCTGCAGGACGGGCCGAGGCGTGCGGGCAGGACGGACGGCGGACCCTAGAAGGGACCCTGCTCCTTGATGCGGTTCATGACCGCTTCAAGCGCGCGGATGCGGGCGTCATAGGCGCGGGCAATGCATGCCGCGTCGCTGCCGCAGTCCGCGCGCAGCTTGAGGAACGCCGCCTGCTCGTCGGCGATATGGTCGCGCTGGCCCATCGCGACCAGCGCCGTGGTCCACTGATACAGCGTGGCCACCCGGGCCTCGGACTGGCCGAGATTGTAGTTGGTGCAGATCGTGCGCTCTGTGGCAGTCGTCGCGCGGCTGCAGTTCAGCGGCGCATAGTCCCCTGCGGCGGCGGCCGACGCCGCAAAGATGGCAAGCGATGCCGCGATGCCCAGTCTCGCAATCAGATGCATGACGGCGCTCCCCCGTTGCACGCCGTACGGCGCGGTCGCGGATCAGACGTCGACGGTGGCGTTGTGGGAATTGTCCTGGATGAATTCGCGGCGCGGCTCCACCACGTCGCCCATCAGCTTGGTGAAAATGTCGTCGGCCTCGTCGACCTCCTTGATCTTCACCTGCAGCAGCGAACGGGCGTTGAGGTCCAGCGTGGTCTCCCAGAGCTGTTCCGGGTTCATCTCGCCGAGACCTTTGTAGCGCTGCAGGGACACACCCTTGCGCCCGGCATCGGTCACCGCCTCGAACAGGCCGATGGGTCCGTGGATCACCGTCTCAGCGTCCTTGCGGCGCAGCAGGCCGGGCCGCGGATAGGTCTCCTGCAGGCGCTCGGCGAATTCGTCGAGGCGGCGCGCTTCGCCGGAGGACAGCAGCGCAGCATCGATCACGGCATGATCCTTGACGCCGCGCACCGTCCGCTCGAACGTAAAGCCCTCGCCCTCGGTGAAGCGTCCGGTCCAGCCGCGCTCGACCTCTTCGGCCAGCGCATCAAGCCGCCTGGCGATATAATCGGCGGCGCCGTTGGCAAGCTCGGGATTGCCGGTGACGCGGGGGCTGAGCACACCGGCGATGGCCGCCTGCTCGACTACGGTTCGGTTGTAGCGATGATGCAGATTGTGCAGGACGCCGCGAATGATCCGCGCATCCTCGACCAGTGCCAGGAGGTCGCGGCCGCCGCGCTCCTCGCCGGAGGCCAGCTTGAGCGTGCAGTCGTCCAGGCCGGTTGAGATGAGGTAATCCTCCAGCGCCCGCTCGTCCTTCAGATACTGCTCGGACTTGCCACGCGTCACCTTGTAGAGCGGCGGCTGCGCGATATAGAGATGCCCGGCCTCGATCAGTTGCGGCATCTGCCGGAAGAAGAAGGTCAGCAGCAGCGTGCGGATGTGGGCTCCGTCGACGTCGGCGTCCGTCATGATGATGATCTTGTGGTACCGCAGTTTCGCGAGGTCGAAATCCTCGCGGCCGATGCCGGTGCCGAGCGCGGTGATCAGGGTGCCGACCTGCTCCGACGACAGCATCTTGTCGAAGCGCGCGCGCTCGACGTTGAGGATCTTGCCGCGCAGCGGCAGCACGGCCTGGAATTCCCGGTTGCGGCCCTGCTTGGCGCTGCCGCCGGCGGAATCGCCCTCGACGATGAACAGTTCGGACTTGGCCGGATCGCGCTCCTGGCAGTCGGCCAGCTTGCCCGGCAGCGAGGCGATGTCGAGCACGCCCTTCCTTCGGGTCAGCTCGCGGGCTTTCCGCGCGGCTTCGCGCGCGGCGGCGGCTTCCACCACCTTGCCGATCAGCACCTTCGCCTCGGCCGGATGCTCCTCAAGCCAGGTGCCCAGCGCCTCGTTGACGAGGCTTTCCACCACCGGACGGACCTCCGACGAGACCAGCTTGTCCTTGGTCTGCGAGGAGAATTTCGGGTCCGGCACCTTGACCGACAGGACCGCCGTGAGGCCCTCGCGGCAATCGTCGCCGGTCAGCGACACCTTCTCCTTCTTGGTCAGGCCGGAGGTCTCGGCATAGCTCGTCACCTGCCGCGTCAGCGCGCCGCGGAAGCCCGCCAGATGGGTGCCGCCGTCGCGCTGGGGGATGTTGTTGGTGAAGGCCAGCACGTTCTCGTGGTAGCTGTCGTTCCACCACATGGCGACCTCGACGGCGATGTTGTCGCGCTCTGCGCGGATGGCGATCGGCGCCGGGATCAGCGGCTTCTTGGCGCGGTCGAGATATTTCACGAATTCCTCGAGCCCGCCCTCGTAATGCAGCTCCACCTGCTTCAGGTCGGCATGGCGCTTGTCGGCCAGCACAATGCGGACGCCGGAATTGAGGAAGGCCAGCTCGCGCAGCCGGTGCTCAAGCGTGTCGAAGTCGAACTCCACCATGGTGAAGGTCTGCGGCGAGGGCAGGAAGGTGACCTCGGTGCCGGAACGGCCCTCATAGGTGCCGGGCTTGCGGTCCTCGACATAGGTGCCGGTGACGGCGAGCGGCGCATCGGCATTGCCGTGCGTGAAGCTCATCTCGTGGATCTTGCCGCCAAGGCGGATCCTGAGCCGCAGCCAGGTGGACAGCGCATTGACGACCGAGACACCGACGCCGTGCAGGCCGCCGGAGACCTTGTAGGAATTCTGGTCGAATTTGCCGCCGGCATGGAGCTGGGTCATGATGACCTCGGCCGCCGACACGCCCTCGCTCGGATGGATGGCGGTGGGAATGCCGCGGCCATTGTCGATGACCGTGCACGAGCCGTCGGGATTGAGCGTGACCGTGACGAGGTCGGCATGGCCGGCCAGCGCCTCGTCGATCGCATTGTCCACCACCTCGTAGACCATGTGGTGCAGGCCGGAGCCGTCATCGGTGTCGCCGATATACATGCCCGGACGCTTGCGCACCGCATCCAGGCCCTTGAGGACCTTGATGGATTCGGCGCCGTACTCGGCCGGCGCGCCGGGGAGGTTTTCGGGCGATTCGCTCATGAAGTCACAGTCTCGATTGAAAGATGCGGAGTGCCGCAAGGACGGCTATCGAATCAACGGCACCCATGTGACCGATATATAGGCGCTGACGACGCATTCTCCAAGGATTTCCGGGGTTTCGCCGGGCAATCCGGCCATGTTTCCACGGTTTGGAGGCGCCGGCATCAGCCCGTCGGATAGCAGCCTTCGGCGTGGAGCGTGATGCCTTCGGACATGAAGGCGATCAGCGGCTGCACCGGGGTCTGGAACCTGTAGGTCAGCGCCACCTGGGTGAAGCCGCTCAGGCCACCGCAGGTGGTGCCGCGCGCGACGGCGATGTCCTGCGCCTGCAACTGGAGCCCGTAGTCCCTGGCGAGGCCGTCGATCATCGTCCGCGTCAGCGCGGGATCGAAGACGCCCTTCACCGCGCAGGAGGGCTGCGGGATCGCCGCGCAGCGCGCGGCGGCGGTCGCCACCTGCTGCAGGGAATGCTGCGACCACAACACCCGGCCGAATTCGAGCGAGCCCAGCAGGAGCAGGATGAATGGACCGGCGACGAGCGCGAACTCCAGCGCGGTCGCGCCCGCACGGTCCGCGCGAAACCGGGCCAACAGCCGTCTCATTGCGCCTGCGTCAGCGCGGAGCCCGCGAAGGAACTGGCCGAAACGATATAGTTGACCGGGAACATGGGCGTGAACGGACGCGACGCCGCGACGGTGACGAATTTTCCGGCGAAGCCGCCACTCGGACATTGCGATGCGCAGGCGACCGCCGAACCCCAGACGACCACGGCGCCATTTGCGGCCGGACAATAGCAAAGGTCGGCATTGGCCGCGGTCCCGTTCGTCCGCTTCACGCCGCCGCTGATCGACAGCACCGCGCCATTGTTCACGTCGACCGAAATGGTGGAATCCGTCAGGCCGAGCTCCGTCGCCAGCATGCCGGCGATCTGGTCGGCGAGGGTCGCAGCGCCGGCGGCGGTGATGGAGTCGCCCTTCGCCAGCGCATAGGTGGACGCGGAGGTGATCGCCGAGTCCACCGTCATCTTGACGTAGATGGCACCGCCCAGATTGAGCATGCCGGCCATCAGCAGGATATAGAGCGGCGCGATGATGGCGAATTCGATCGCCGCGACGCCGCTGCGGGACCGCCGCAGGAGGCCGGGAAGGCGCGCCGCGCGCGCAAGACGCTGCCGCAAGCCGCTCATTGGACGATCGCCACCTTTCCGCCGCCGGTCGCGGCGCCGCCGATACATTCCGACACCTGCGAGGTGCCACCCGACAGGGTGATGCGCGAGGCGATCGGGTGGAAGCAGGCGTCGCTGAGGCCGCCGGTGCTGGCGCCGCCATTCATCACCAGCGGACCGTTGGGGAAGTAGAAGGCGCCGGAGATGACGCCGTTCGAGCCGCCCTCGGTGAACAGGGCGCCGGCCGTCTTCGCCGCATCCTGCGGGCCGATCACGGCGAGCTTCGCCATGGTTCCCGATGTCGGCGCCACCAGGCGCACGCCGCTATAGCCGGCGGCGATGCAGAAGGCGTAGCCGCTGCAACTGCCGCTGGTCGGCGTCTGCTCGCCGGAGATGACGAGCGACACGTCGTTGCCGGTCACCGAGGTGGTGCCGTTGCAGCTCGCACCGCCACCGCCGCCATTCGCGCCGAGGGCAAAATAGCCGTCGATCGTGTAGATCCCCGCGCCGAGATAGACATTTCCGGAGGCGAGGAAATTGCCGTCTATGTCATGCTGCCGGGCGGCGGGAATGACGAGGCAGCTTCCGCCGCTGCCATTGATGTGCCCGGCCACCTCGAAGACGCTGTTCGCCCCCGTCGCGTCACCCATGACGGTCTTCGAGCCGCCGCCGATGACGATCGCCTCGCCGCTGCTCCCGGCTCCGAGCCGGTAACTGTTGGTGGTGCCGCTGCCCAGCGTCAGGGTCGCGCCGCCCGTATTCATGAAGCCGCCGGCGAGCTCGAAGGTGCTTGGCCCGCCGAAGGTCAATGTGCTCGTATTGCAGATGCTGACCCGCGCGCCTCCGCTGCAGCCGCTGTCGCTGCGGCCGATGCGGAAGGTGCCGGCGCCGAAGGTGGTCGTGGTGCCGCCGCCGGTGGTGATGCCCTTGGCCATGTTGTAGGTGCCGGGCCCGAACTGCATCTGGCTGCCGGTATTGTTGACCGGGCCGCTGAAATTATAGGTCGTGCCCGAACCGGCTTGGATGTTGAAGGCGACATTGATGCCGCCGCCGACCGTGATCGTGCCGAAATTGAGCGTGGCCTTGCTGCCGCAGTTCAATGTCCAGAGCGGCTGCGCCCATGTCGCCGTGCAGCCGGCGGCAACCGCCTGCGCCTTGGTCTTGTTCTGGTCCCACGCGAATTCGATATCCTGCCCGGTCGCCACGGTCGGCGCGCTCGGGGCCGTCATCGCGTTCACCGTCTTGAGCCGCGCGACCGCCGTCGCGACCGACTTGTTGCCGGCCAGCGGGTCGGGCGTCGCCGTCTTGACGGGCGTCACATTCGCGCCCTCCGGCGTCACCAGCGTCGGCTGCCACTGGCAGATCGAAGGGGAGGAGGAGGAGTTATACGTCGCGCCGATGGTGGTGATCTTCGTGCCGCAGGGCAGGGTGATGTTGGCGTTGGACGCCACGACGCATGATTTGGCGGTCACCTGCGTGCCGCCGCTCAGCGTGATGCCGGTCTGCGTGCCGCTCAGCGCCAGCATGCAGCCGGCCTGCTGGCTGGTTCCCACCTCGGCAAGGGCGGCGGATGCGATCTCCAGATCGGTATTGAGATTGAGCACTTGGGCGAGGAAAAGCGGCTGCGTGTCGTTGATCGTCACTCTGACGGCCTTTGCGCCCGAAGTGCGCGGGGAATCGACGAGCGCGACCGTCAGCTTGCCGGCGTCGACGCCGTTCAGCACGGCGAGGCGGGCCGCGGCGGAGCGCATGTCGCTCTCTGACTGGTTGTGCGTATAGGCGAGCGCGCCGCTATAGGCGGCGAGGTCGGCCACGCGCTGATGCTGCGCCTTGGTGACCAGCGCCAGGCCATATTCCGTGACCAGCGAGGCGACGCCGATGACGAGCGGCAGGGCAAGCGCGCCGATGATGAGCACACTGCCGCGTTCATCCGTGAAAAGGCGATGCACGCGCTGCATGGAACCCGACCTGTTGACGCCCCGACTGCTAGCGATGCGTGCTTAAGGAAGGTTTAGCCCGCGCGCCGGTCGCCCGGCCTGGAGCTGAAAGTGCAGCTTTTCTTCGCCCATATGGTTCATGCCGCCTTTACGGGGACACCATTCCACTCACCGGAACGCCCGGCCGATTCCGTTTTGGACCCCTCGCGGCGCCATGGTTGTCTGCCGTGCACTTCATGCATCAGACATATCGGGAGGAGTTCGATGACAATCCGACGGCTTGCCGCATTCGCAGCGGCGATCTGCATCACCACCAGCAGCGCGGCGATCGCGACGGCGCAGGAGGCCGAACGGCCGAACCTGCTCATCATTCTGGCCGACGATCTCGGCTATTCGGACATCGGCGCCTATGGTGGCGAGATTCCGACGCCGAACATCGATGCCCTCGCCGCCGACGGCCTCATGTTCACGAATTTCTACACGCAGGCCTCCTGCGCGCCGACCCGCTCCATGCTTCTTTCGGGCACGGACAACCATCTGGCCGGCGTCGGACAGCAGTCGCCGGTGCCGATCCACGCCCCCATCCGCGCCGGCTATGAGGCGAAGCTGAACCTGCGCGTGGCGGCGATGCCCGAATTGCTGCAGGAGGGCGGCTATCACACCATCATGGCCGGCAAGTGGCATCTCGGCCACGAACCGGCCCTGCAGCCGCAAAGCCGCGGCTTCGACGATGCATTCTACGTGCTCGAGGGCGGGTCGGCGCATTTCAAGCAGAAGCAGATGGCGATGCTGCAAGGCTACGGCGCCACCTTCCTCGAAAGCGGCAAGCCGGTGGAGCTGCCCGACGACTTCTTCACCACCACCTTCTTCACCGACTACATCATCGAGAAGATCGGCACCGGCGAGAGCGACAAGCCCTTCTTCGCCTATGCCGCCTACACGGCCCCGCACTGGCCGATCCAGGCGCCGGACGACTATCTGGAGGCGCAGCGCGGTAAATATGACGAGGGCTATGACGTCATCGCCAATCGCCGCCTCGACAGGCAGCGCGAGCTCGGACTCGCGCCGCAGTCGGACGAGGCCCGGCGCTTCGTCGACGGTCACAAGACATGGGACAGCCTGAGCGCGGAGGAGAAGGCCGTTTCCGCACGCAAGATGGAAGCCTATGCCGCGATGGTCGCGCATCTGGATGACCAGATCGGCCGCCTCATCGAACACCTGAAGACGACCGGGAAGTATGACAACACCTTCGTCCTGTTCCTGTCCGACAACGGCGCGGAAGGCGTGGCGCGGGCCCGGCCGGACTGGGTCGCGGCGCAGGATTTCGACAACAGGCTCGAAAATCTCGGCCGCGCGAACTCCTTCGTCGAGATGGGGCCGGAATGGGCGCAGGTGAGCTCCGTGCCCTTCCGTTCGACCAAATACACGCCGTTCGAAGGCGGCAACCACGTGCCGGCGGTCGTGCGCTATCCCGGCAAGGTCGCGGCGGGCCGCACCGACGCCATGGCGACCATCAAGGACGTGCTGCCGACGTTCCTCGAATTGGCGGGTCTGAAGCATCCGGGCATCCGCTTCGACAACCGCGACGTGTTCCCCATGACCGGCAGTTCCATGATGCCGCTGCTGACCGGACAGGACGACCGGATCCATGACGAGGACGCGGTGTTCGGCTGGGAGCTCAACCTATTCAGCTCGCTGCGCAAGGGCGACTGGAAGCTGGTCTTCGCGCCGGACGTCTCCGACCAATTCCAGCTCTTCGACCTCGCAAGCGCCGAAGGCGAGTGGAAGAACCGCATGCAGGAAGAACCCGAGAAGGCGCGCGACATGATGCGGTTGTGGAAGCAGTTCGTGACCAGCCATAATGTCGAGGTCGACGACAGGCTGCGTCCGGCGTCGGCACGTCGCTGAAACTTCACGCATGGAGCGGGCGCCGAGCCCGCTCCACCATTGCGGTTCCACCGGATCATGCTTGTCGCGCCAGCCCCCTATACCGACCGACGCAGCGAATATGCCGCCGCTTCTCCGGCGCCCGCCGCACCGCCGCGACCCGGCATGGTCTGGGTCCCCGGCGGCGCGTTCGCCATGGGCTGCGAACATTTCTACCCCGAGGAACGGCCCGTGCGGCGCGTCGGGGTGGCCGGATTCTGGATGGATGCGACGCCGGTCACCAATGCGGATTTCGCGAAATTCATCGCCGCGACCGGCTATGTCACCCTCGCCGAGCGGGCCGGCGACACGCCGGCGAGCGCCGTCTTCGTGCGGCCCCGCACCGCCACGCCGCTCGGCGATCCGCGCGCGTGGTGGAAGCTGATGCCGGCGGACTGGCGCCATCCGCGCGGCCGCAAATCCTCCATCGCCGGGCTTTCGCGGCATCCCGTCGTGCAGGTCACCTATGAGGATGCGCTGGCCTATTGCGCCTGGGCCGGCGCGAGCCTGCCCACCGAGGCGGAGTGGGAATTCGCCGCGCGCGGCGGGCTCGACGGCGCGATCTTCGTCTGGGGCAATCGCGAGCTCGGCGCGGACGGCAAGCGGCTCGCCAACACCTGGCAGGGACGCTTTCCCGACCAGAACCTGCTGCAGGACGGCTACGAATTCACCTCGCCGGTCGGGACCTATCCGGCCAACGGCTACGGCCTGCACGACATGGCCGGTAATGTCTGGGAGCTGGTGGCGCAGGAGCCGGCAACGCCGGGAAGCTGCTGTGGGCCGGCTTCGGATGCGCGGGACATGGTCGTCATCAAGGGCGGCTCCTATCTGTGCGCGCCCAATTACTGCTTCCGCTACCGTCCGGCGGCCAAATCGAGCCAGTCGCGCGACTTCGCCACCTCGCATATCGGCTTCCGCTGCATCATCCGCCCCGAAGGCTGACATACCGCGTCAGCCTTCCTCTTCCGCCATCAGCCGGTCCAGCCGCTCCCCGATCCGCGCCGCCGCCTGCCGCATGACCGGCAGATGGGCGGCGACGAAGTCCGCCTCCGCAACGAAGCGCGCATCCCAGACGATGTTCAGGCATGCGCGGATGCGTGTACGCGCGAAGATGGGCACGGCCATCGCCGTCCGCCGGCCCGTATCGAGCCGAAGCAGGCCCTGATAGCCCCTGATGCGGAAAGCGTAGCCTTGCCGGCGCGTGGTCGCGACGATCTCCGCGATGACCTCGGGCTTGTGGGCCGGGCGGTCATAGGGCGACGTCGAGCGCCTGAGCATGTCGACGATGGCCGCGCGCTCCTCGTCCGGGCAGTGGCCGAGCCAGCAGCGGCCGACCGCGGAGGCGAGCATCGGCACGCGATGACCGAGCGGCACCTGCTCCAGCGGAACGCCGTCGCGCGTTGTCTCGACGAGTTCCATCATGCCGCGATGGTAGAGCGAGAGATCGGCCGGCCAGCCGGCCAGCGCCGTCAGGGCATCCAGCTCGCCGCTTCCGGCCTCGGCGATCAGCTCCTTCTGCCGCGCCAGCCTGCTTTGCCCCGGACGCCATGCCAGCCACCATGTGCCGTCCGCCGCCCTGCGGCGCACGAAACCCTCGGCCGCCAGCGTACGGAGGATGCGCAGCAAGGTCGGCTTGGGCAGGCGCGTCGCGTGATGAAGGTCGGCGAGCGTCCAGCCGGATCGCCTTTCCAGGGCACGCAGCACGTCCAGGCCGCGTGAAAGGCCCTGCAAGGACGAGCTGTCGGTTCGTTCCGGGCGCTGTGTCGACATGGCCTCCCGCATTAGAGCGGCGGACGCCCGGATACATCCGGGCTGCCGCTCTAATGCCTTTGATTCAGCCGCATTTGTGCGACGCCAAGTGATTCCACCTGGCTGCAAAATGCTCTAGCAGGAAGCGCCGTCAGACAAAATGCGTCAGCCCGGCCGGGCGACCGTGTGGCGGCGCGATACCGCTTGCGGGCGGCCGGGCAGGGAGAGCCGCGCCGCCGCGCCCGGATGTTCCGAAACGACCTTGCCGCGCGCCACGACGGCGCGGCGCGGGGCGCGCAGGCGGATCGCCTCGGCCGGGTCGCCGGCGTCGAGCACCACGAGATCGGCACGCTTGCCCACGGCGAGCCCGTAATCGGCAAGGCCCATGATGGCGGCGCTTTCCGCCGTCACCATGTCGAAGCAGCGCCGCATGTCGGCCGGGCTGGTCATCTGTGCCACATGCAGCGCCATGAAGGCGACGTCGAGCATGTCGGCCGTGCCCAGCGAATACCACGGGTCGAGCACGCAATCCTGCCCGAAGCCGACGCGGATGCCGTGCTTCAGCAGTTCCGGCACCCGCGTCATGCCGCGGCGCTTCGGATAAGTGTCGTGGCGGCCCTGAAGCACGATGTTGATCAGCGGGTTCGGGATGGTCGCGACCTCAGCCTCCGCCATCAGCGGCAGCAGCTTGGAGACGTAGTAATTGTCCATCGAGTGCATGGAGGTGAGGTGCGAGCCGGCCACCCTGCCCTGCAGGCCGAGACGCTGCGTCTCATAGGCGAGCTGCTCGATGTGGCGCGAGAGCGGGTCGTCGGTCTCGTCGCAATGCAGGTCCACCATCAGGCCGCGCTCAGCCGCGATCTCGCACAGTTCGGTGACGGAGCGGCGGCCGTCTTCCATGGTGCGTTCGAAATGCGGGATGCCGCCCACCACGTCCACGCCCATGTCGAGCGCGCGGATCGTGTTCCGCCTCGCAGTCGGGTCGCGATAAAACCCGTCCTGCGGGAAGGCGACGAGTTGCAGGTCGATATAGGAAGACGCTTCCTTCTTCACTTCCAGCAGCGCCTCGACTGCAAGCAGCCGGTCGTCGCAGACATCGACATGGGTACGGATCGCCAGCAGGCCCATCGACACCGCCCAGTCGCAATAGGCGAGCGCGCGTTCCTTCACCGCCTCATGGGTGAGCAGCGGCTTGAGCTCGCCCCAGAGCGCGATACCCTCCAGCAGTGTGCCGGACGCATTGATGCGCGGGATGCCGTAGGAGAGCGTGGCGTCCATGTGGAAATGCGGATCGACGAAGGGCGGCGAAACGAGGCACCCCGCCGCCTCGACGATGCGCCCGGCCTCCGCGTCGATGTCCGGCGCGATGGCGCGGATGCGGTCGCCTGCGATGGCGATGTCGGCGGTCGCGCCGTCTGGAAGCGTGCCGCCCCTGACGATCAGGTCGAAGCTCATCTCTCGCCTTTCTGGTAGGGCACCATCAGCGCCTTGGGATAGCTGGCGCGGCGCGACATGACCACCAGCGCCAGGATGGAGAGCACGAATGGCATCATCAGGAAGAGCTGGTAGGGCACCGCGCCGCCGGTGAGCTGCTGGAGGCGCACCTGATAGGCGTCGAAGGCGGCGAAGAGGATGGCGCCGAGCAGCGCCTTGCCGGGCCGCCACGAGCCGAACACGACCAGCGCGATGCAGATCCAGCCGCGGCCGTTGATCATCTCGAAGAAGAAGGAGTTGAAGGCCGACATGGTGAGGAAGGCCCCGCCCACCGCCATCAGCGCGCTTCCGGCCATGACCGCGCCCATGCGGATCGCCGTGACGCTGATGCCCTGCGCCTCGACGGCGGCCGGGTTCTCGCCCGCCGCGCGCAGAGCGAGCCCCAGCGGCGTGCGGTAGAGCACCCAGGCGACGACCGCCACGGTGGCGAAGGCCAGATAAGTGAGCGGCGTCTGGTTGAACAGCGCCGGGCCGACGATGGGCAGGTCGGACAGCCAGGGGATCGCCAGCGGCTGGAAGGGCTCGATCTTCGGCGGCGAGGTCACCTGCGGCAGGACGATGCGGTAGATGAAATAGGACAGGCTGGTGGCGAGCAGCGTGATGCCGATGCCCACCACATGCTGCGACAGGCCGAGCGGCACGGTGAGCGTGCCGTGCAGCAGGCCGAAGGCGGCGCCCGCAAGTGCCGCCACCACCACGCCCATCCACAGGTCGCCGCCGCCATAGACGGTAAGCCAGCCGGCAAAGGCGCCGGCCGTCATGATGCCCTCGATGCCGAGATTGAGCACGCCGGCGCGCTCGCAGATCAGCTCGCCCATGGTGGCGAAGATCAGCGGCGAGGCGATGCGGATCGCGGCGACCCAGAAGGAGGCGGTGAAGAGGATTTCGAAGGCTTCGATCATCGCCACCTCACCCGGAAGCGCGTCAGCATGATCGCCACGACCATGGTCAGCAGCGCGGTGGCGACCATGACCTGCGCGATGTAGGAAGGAACGCCGGCCGTGCGGCTCATGGCGTCGGCGCCGACGAAGATGCCGGCAACGAAGATCGCCGCGAGCACCACGCCGAGCGGGTTGAGCATTGCCAGCATGGCGACGACGATGCCGGTATAGCCGAAGCCGGGCGACAGGTCGCGCGTGAGGTTGCCCTTGAGCCCGGCGACCTCGGACACGCCGGCCAGCGCCGCGAGCCCGCCGGACAGCAGCGCCGTCTTCATCAGCACGCGGTTGACCGGAATGCCGGCGAAGCGCGCCGCCTGCGCATTGTGGCCCACCGCGCGCATCTCGTAGCCCAGCGTGGTGCGCTTCATGACGACCCACACCATGACCGCCGCGACCAGCGCGAGCACGAAGCCCAGATGCAGCCGCCGGCCCTGGATGAGGCGCGGCAGTTGCGCATCGGCGACGACGCGGCGCGATTGCGGCCAGCCGAGCCCGGTCGGGTCCTTCAGCACGCCCTCCAGCAGCATGGAGACGAACAGGATCACGATGAAGTTGAGCAGCAGCGTGGTCACGACCTCGTCGACGCCGAAGCGGGTCTTGAGCACCGCCGGGCCGAGCAGCAGCAGGCCGCCGGCAATCATGGCGGCGATCAGGATGAGCGGAATGAGCACAGGCGCCGGCAGCGGCAGCGCGCCGGTGCCGAGCACGACGGTGACGATCGCGCCGGCATAGAGCTGCGCCTCGGCGCCGATGTTCCAGAGTTTCGCGCGGAATGCGACGGCGACGGCAAGCCCGGTGAAGATCAGCGGCGTGGCGCGCGTCAGCGTCTCCATCAGCGCGAATTGCGAGCCGGCCGCGCCTTTCACGACGAGACCGAAGACGGCGAAGGGGTTCGCGCCGGCGGCCAGCACCAGCAGCGATGCGATAACCACCGTGGCGGCGATCGCCCCCAGCGGAAAGAGCAGGGTCTCGGCGAGCGAGGGCGTGGGTTTGGGCTCAAGCCGCATGTTCGGCCTCGATCCCGTGCCCGGCCATCAGTTCGGCAAGCTGCTGCACGCTGCGTTCGCCGCGCGCCGAGGGCGCAGAGAGGCGGCCCTTATACATGACGCAGACATTGTCCGAGAGCGCCAGGACCTCGTCCAGATCTTCCGAAATGAGCAGGATCGCCGCGCCCCGCGCCCGCGCGTCGAGCAGCCGGCGATGGACATAGCCGACGGCGCCGACATCGAGGCCGCGCGTCGGCTGGTTGGCGAGGATGATGCGCGGCTCGGCGGCGAGCGCCCGGCCGAGGATGAGCTTCTGCATGTTGCCGCCGGAGAGAAGCCGGATGCGCATGTCGGGCGACGGGCATTTGACGTCGTAGTCGCGGATCAGTTCGTCGGCAAAGGCGCGCGCGGCCTTCCAGTCGAGAAAACCGTGGCGCGAGAAGCGCGGCGTCCGATAGCGCTCGGAAATGACGTTCTCGGTCACGCTCATATCGGCGATCGCGCCGATGGCGTGGCGGTCCTCGGGGATGCGGGCGATGCCGCTCGCAAGTGCCGCGGCGGGCGACCAGGCACCGACCTCCGTGTCGGCAATGCGGAACTCGCCTCCGTCCGGCGCGAGCGTTCCGGCGATCAGGGCGGCGAGTGCCGCCTGTCCATTGCCCGAGACGCCGGCGAGCCCGGTGATCTCGCCGCCGTAAAGGTCGAGGTCGATGCCGGCGAGCGGCGTGCCGCCGTCGCCCGCCGAGACACCGCGCATCGAAAGCAGGCGCCGGCCCCGCACCGGTGCGGACACGGCCGGGGCCGTCAGTTCCTGCCCGACCATCAGCGCGGCCAGTTCGCTGCGGCCGGTCTCTGCGGTGCGCCGCTCGCCCGCCACCTTGCCGCCGCGCAGCACCACCACGCGGTCGGAGATCTCCATCACCTCGCGCAGCTTGTGCGAGATGAAGACGATCGACAGGCCGTCCACGATGAGCTTGCGCAGGGTGGAAAACAGCGCGTCGGTCTCGATCGGCGTCAGCACCGCCGTCGGTTCGTCGAGGATGAGGATGCGGGCGTCGCGATAGAGCGCCTTGAGGATTTCCACCCGCTGGCGCTCGCCTACCGTCAATGCCGAGACCAGCCGGTCGGGATCGACGGCGAGGCCGAAATCGGCGGACAGCTTGCGAATCCTGTCCCGCGCGATTTGTTTGCGGAAGCGCGGCGAAAACAGCGGCTCGGTGCCGAGCGCGATGTTCTCCAGCACCGTCATGTTCTCCGCGACGGTGAAGTGCTGGTGCACCATGCCGACGCCGGCATCGAGCGCGGCGCGCGGATCGCCGGGCGGCAACGGCTTGCCGAAGACCTCGACGCTGCCCTCGTCGGCGACATAGTGGCCGAACAGGATGTTCATCAGCGTCGTCTTGCCGGCGCCGTTCTCGCCCAGAAGCGCCACCACCTCGCCGCGCGCCAGCGTGAGCGAGATCGCATCGTTGGCGACCAGCGCGCCGAAGCGCTTGGTGATGCCGGAAAGGCGCAGGACGGGATCGGCTTTAACGGTCATGGGAAGGACGATCATGATTGGCGTCCCTTCTCCCCGTTCACGGGGAGAAGGTGGCCCTAAGGGTGGGATGAGGGACAGGCCAACCAGTCGAGGCTTATGCCGCCCCCTCATCCGCCTGCCGGCATCCTCTCCCTGCGAGCGGGGAGAGAAAAGCTATCCTCAGCTCGCCTTCGGCTCCTCGTCGTTGATCGTCACGGTGAAGGAGCCGTCCCTGATGGCCTTTTCCTTCTCTGTGACGAGCGCCATCGCCTCGGCCGGCACCTTGCCCTCGAAAGGGCCGAGCGGCGCCAGCGAGCAGCCGCCCTCCTTCATGAAGGAATAGATCCCGTAATCGGCCGCCTTGAAGGTGCCTGCCTTCACTTCGGCGATCGCCTTGGCGAGGGTCGGCGCGAAGTCCCACAACGCCGAGGCGACGACCGTCTCGGGATAGTCGGCCTGCGTGTCGATGACGTTGCCGATCGCCAGCACGCCCCTCTCCTTGGCCGCGTCGGAAACGCCGAAGCGCTCGGCATACATGATGTCTGCGCCGGCATCGATCTGGGCGAATGCGGTCTCCTTGGCCTTGGGCGGATCGAACCAGGAGCCGATGAAGGCGATCTGGAACTTCGCGTCCGGCGCGGTCTCCTTCACGCCCGCCATGAAGGCGTGCATGAGGCGGTTGACCTCGGGAATGGGGAAGCCGCCGACCATGCCGATATTCTTCGACTTGCTCATGGCGCCGGCGATGATGCCGGTAAGGTAGGACGCATCCTGGATATAATTGTCGAAGACCGCGAAGTTCGGATCGGCATCGTCGGGCTTGAAGGACGAGCCCATCAGGAAGGCGGTGTCGGGATAGTCGCGGGCGACCTGACGTGCCGCGTCCTCGACGCCGAAGACCTCGCCGAGGATGAGCTTGTAGCCCGCCTCGGCATATTCGCGCATGACTCGCTCATAGTCGGTATTGGAGACGTTCTCCGTGGCGGCATATTCGATCTCGCCGCGCTCCACGGCCGCGTTGGCCGCCTTGTGGATACGGCCGACCCATTGCTGCTCGAAGGGCACCGTATAGACGGCCGCGACCTTCAGCTTCTCCTGCGCCAGCGCAACGAGCGGCACGCCGCCGAGGCCGATGGCGGCAGTCGCCCCGGCGCCCTTGAGAAGGGTGCGGCGCGTGAGACGAAGAATTGCGGGGAATTTCGTCGGATCATTCATTTGGACCACCTCTGGCTGTTCATTTTTTGCTGGGGTTCCGCCCTTGTTTTTATCATTTGGTCAAACGATAGCGGCAAAGCCGGCCATGCGGAAGAGACCGGCGGATCCGTCATCCGGAAAGTCTTTGATCTGCCTGTTGATAAACAATTAGCCAAACACAGAAGTCACCGGGTCCTATTCACCACTTTATTTTCCCGGAAAGGCGGGAAGCAATTGCCATGATTCGGGAACCGTCGTAGGCGGAAAGCCGCTCAAAGAGGACATCCCATGTCTGATCCCGTGAATGACCGCCTGCCGGAACTGACGGCGCAGATCGTCGCTGCCTATGTCGGCAAGAATCCCGTGGCGCCCGGCGCGCTCGCCGAACTGATCGGCACGGTGAGCCAGTCGCTGGCCGCGATCGGCACGGAGCCGGCGGCCGAGGCCCCGCAGCTCGTTCCGGCGGTCAACCCGAAGAAATCCGTGTTCCCGGACTACATCGTCTGCCTTGAGGACGGGAAGCACTTCAAGTCGCTGAAGCGCCACCTCAACGTCCATTACGGCCTGTCGCCGGCCGAATATCGCCAGAAGTGGGACCTGCCGGCCGATTATCCGATGGTCGCGCCGGCCTATGCGGCGGCGCGCTCGGCGCTGGCGAAGTCCATGGGCCTCGGCCGCAAGGCCGCGCCGGCCAAGAAGGCGCCGGCGAAGCGCGGCAAGAAGCCGGCCTGACCCTTCAGGCGGCAGTCACGCGCCAATCAACAATCCGTCAGAATGGCAACCCGTCGTCGAATTGCGGCGTTGGTCCGATAAGCTTTATTGCGGCCATACCCGAAGGAGACGAGATGCTGCGCAAAACCCTTTTGCTCGCTGCCACTTCCGTGGCGCTGATATCCGCCACCGCCGCCTTCGCGGTGGACCAGACGATGGAGACGGAAAGCGGCGCGATCCGCGTCACCACCGTCGTGGACGGTCTCGATCATCCGTGGGCGCTGGCCTTCCTGCCGGACGGCGGCATGCTGGTGACGGAGAGGTCGGGCTCGCTGCGGCATGTTGATAAGGATGGCGAACTCTCCCAGCCGATCGGCGGCGTGCCGGAAGTGGACACGAACGGCCAGGGCGGGCTGCTCGACGTGGCGCTGGCGCCCGACTTCGGCACGAGCCGCATGATCTATCTCAGCTATGCGGAGCCCGGCGAGGGCGGCAACGGCACCGCCGTCGCACGCGGCACGCTCAACGCCGAAATGACCGCACTGGAAAATCTCGAGGTCATCTTCCAGCAGGCGCCCAAGGTGCAAAGCCGCGCCCATTTCGGCTCGCGGCTGGTGTTCGACGGCGACGGGCATCTCTACGTCACCCTCGGCGAGCGTTCGGCCGCCGAGTTCCGCGAGCAGGCGCAGGACCTCGGCTCGCATCTGGGCAAGATCGTCCGCATCAATCCGGACGGCTCCGTGCCGGAGGACAATCCCTTCGTCGGACAGGAGGGCGCGCTGCCGGAGATTTACGCCTATGGCGTGCGCAACGTGCAGGCGGCAGCACTTCACCCCGAAACCGGCAAGCTCTGGGAGATCGAGCACGGTCCGCGCGGCGGCGACGAGCTCAACATCATCGAGCCGGGCAGCAATTACGGCTGGCCCGTCGTGACGCTCGGCGTCGAATATAGCGGCGCGACGATCGGCGAGGGCCTGAAGGAAAGGGAAGGGATGGTCGATGCCATCTATAGCTGGACCCCGGTGATCGCGCCCTCGGGCATGATCTTCTACGGCGGCGATGCCTTTGCGGACTGGAAGGGCAATCTCTTCGTCGGCGGCCTCGCCTCGACGGCGCTGGTCAGGCTGCAGCTCGACGGCTCCACCGTCACGCATGAGGAGCGGCTGCTGGAACCCCTTGGCCTGCGCATCCGCGACGTGGCGGAGGGTCCCGACGGGGCGATCTATGTCGTGACGGACGAAAGCAATGGCGAGGTGCTGCGCATCGCGCCGGCGAACTGAGCGACGGACGACAGAATTGAAAAGGGCCGGCATCTGCCGGCCCTTTTCGTTGCGAAGCATCAGTTGCGGAACTTCGGGTCGAGCCAGTCGCGCATCGCGTCGCCGAACAGGTTGAAGGCGATGACCGCGAGGCTGATGGCGATGCCGGGGAAGATGATCAGCCACGGCGCGGTGATGAAGTAGTCGGTGGCGTTGCCCGACAGCATCAGGCCCCAGGCCGGCGTCGGCTCGGCGACGCCGAGGCCGAGGAAGGAGAGCGACGCCTCGAGCAGGATGGCCTGGGCGATATAGGCTGTCAGCATGATGAGATAGGGCGCGACGAGGTTGGGCGCCATGTGCCGCATGATGATGCGCGTGTTGGAATAGCCGGCGGTCCGCGCGGCATCGATATAGGACATGTTGCGGATCGACAGCGCCGCCGCGCGGATCACGCGCGACACCTGCGGGATGATGGGGATCGCGATGGCGAAGACGAGTCCGATATCGATGCCGAACAGCAGGTTGCGGCCGATCACGGCCACGACGACGAGCGCCAGCACGACCAGCGGGAAGGACAGGAGCACGTCGACGATGCGCTGGATGACGGCATCGGTGCGGCCGCCGAAATAGGCCGATGCCGCGCCGAGCAGCGCGCCGAGCGTGCAGCCGATGAAAGAGGCCGACAGACCGATGACCAGCGCCGTGCGCGCGCCGTAGATCAGCCGCGTGAACACGTCGCGGCCGAAGGGATCGGTGCCGGCCAGATGGTCCCAGCTCGGCGCCTGCAGGATGGCGAAATAGTCGATGTCGAGCGGATCATAGGGGGCGATCCATTCGGCGAAGACGCTGGCGAACAGCATGACGAGGATGACGATCAGGCTCAGCGCCCCGACCGGCTGCTGGCGGCAGAAGCCGGCAAGGCTCGTCAGCACGCCTGTCCGGCGCGCCTCGATGCTGATCGTCTGAGGAGTGGCGGCTTGGCTCATCGCGGTATCCTCAGCGGTAGCGGACGCGCGGATCGATCGCCGCATAGAGCAGGTCGACCACGAGGTTGGCGATCACGTAGATGGCGGCGAACATCATCACCATGCCCTGGATCATGGTGTAGTCGTTGAACTTGATGCTCTGGATGAAAAGCTTGCCGATGCCGTTGAGGTTGAACACCTGCTCGGTCACGACGAGGCCGCCGATCAGGAAGGCGAATTCCAGGCCGATGACGGTGATGGCGGGCAGCAGCGCGTTGCCCAGCGCATGAACCCAGACCACCTTGCGCTCCGACGCGCCCTTGGCGCGGGCCGTGCGGATGAAATCCTCGTTGAGGATTTCGAGCAGCGAGGACCGGATGAGGCGCGCCAGCACCGACGCGAAGCGGTAGCCCACGACCATGGCCGGCCAGATGAGCTGCGAGATATTGGCCCACGGATCGCGATAGAAGGGCGTGAAGGTGATGGGCGGCAGCCAGTTGAAGTTCCACAGCAGGAACATCAAGAGCAACAGGCCGACCCAGAATGTCGGCAGCGCCAGCCCGCCCATGGTGACGAGGCGTACCGTATAGTCGATCCAGGTTCCGCGCCACAGCGCCGACACCGTTCCGAGCGGCACCGCCACCAGAACGGCGAAGATCGTCGCCAGGATGGCGATCTCGAATGTGAGCTGGAAGCGGGCGGCGATCTCTTCCGAGACCGGGCGGCCCGTCCACATGGACTGGCCGAGGTCGAGCGTCACCAGTCCCTTCATCCAGTCGACGAACTGAACGCCGAGCGGCTGGTCGAGCCCGAGCCGCTTGCGCTCGGCCTCGATCGCCTCGACGGAAACGGCGGCGCCGTCGGCGCGCATCTTCACCTCGACGATGTCGCCCGGAACGATGCGCAGGATGAAGAAGGTGATGAGCGCCACGCCGATCAGCGTGGGGATCATCATGAGGACACGGTTGATGATGTAGCGGATCATTGCGCCGGTACCTTGATGCAGGCCGCGAAATGGCCGGGACGCTTGGCTTCCAGCGGCGGGATCACCTCACGGCATTCCTCGCTGGCGATGGGGCAGCGAGTGTGGAACACGCATCCCTGCGGCGGGTTGAGCGGGCTCGGCAGATCGCCCTTGATGAGGCGCGGCGCGCGTGTCTTCTCCACCGCCGGGTCGGGCACAGGCGCGGCATCGAGCAGCAGCTTGGTATAGGGATGCAGCGGATTGGCGTAGAGCTCGTCGCGGTCGGCCAGCTCCATCATGCGGCCGAGATACATGACGGCGACGCGGTTGGAGATGTGGCGCACCACCGCGAGGTCATGCGCGATGAAGAGGTAGGTGAGGCCGAGCTTCTTCTGCAGGTCCTGCAGAAGGTTCACCACCTGCGCCTGGATCGACACGTCGAGAGCGGCGATGGGCTCGTCGCAGACGACGAAATCGGGGTCGAGCGCCAGCGCGCGGGCAATGCCGATGCGCTGGCGCTGGCCGCCGGAGAACTCGTGCGGATAACGGTTGACGAAATCCGGATTGAGGCCGACGGCGTCGAACAGCTCGCGCACGCGCTGCTTGCGCCCGGCGGCGTCGAGCACGCCGTGCTCGACCAGCGGCTCGGCGACGATGCTGCCCACCGTCATGCGCGGATTGAGCGACGCCTGCGGGTCCTGGAAGATCATCTGCATCTTCGGGCGCATCGCGCGCAGGCGCTCGCCCTCCATCTCCGAGATCTCCTGTCCGTCGAAGCGGAT
>Ga0182741_1002410_pt1 | contig 21921 bp, 21 predicted proteins | sample eDN5th37CBELigOP_FD_128874 | JGI IMG/M metagenome (GOLD analysis project Ga0182741, IMG submission 128874) | Enriched Organic Plus compost microbial communities from Emeryville, California, USA - eDNA 5th pass 37_C BE-Lig OP (version 2) (version 2) ... | reverse complement strand
GGCAGCGCCCCGGCAGATGGAGCTGGAACGCACCCGCGCCCAGATGATGAGCCAGCGGCTGAACGCCGAGACCGGGCTCCTGCGCGCACGTCAGGAGATCAGCCGTACCGAGTTGCAGAAGGTTCAGCTGCACACCAGTCACGCCAATGAGGTGGCTGGCAGCCTGCGTGAAACGGAGGCGGCGCTGGCCGCAGCGGAGCGCAGGGTGGAAACCGCGCTCCATCTTCTGCACGAAAGCGAGACGATGGCTCCGGTTCCCACCGAGCAGGTTAAGTACTCCATCCTTCGGACAGATGACACTGGAACCAGGGCCATCGCGGCCGATGAGACGACCCCCGTCCTGCCGGGCGACACCATCAAGGTGGAAGTGCTCGTCTCCATGAGGCAGCCCGCAACTGCCACTGCTGCAGGTTCGGACACTTCTTCGCCTTCCACTCCAAACGCCACTTTCTGACCGGTCCAATTCACCTCCTCATCGAGAAGGTGAATTGGACCAGCCGACTCTTCAAATGCATCAGGCTGGGTAGTGCCTGAGCCCCGGCACCATGAGGTCACGCTGGTCAGCGTACCGCGCCGGTACGCAGGTGGTGACGGCAAGGGTCACGAAGAAGACGATGCCCGGATCCGCCGTACCGCTGATCATCGAGCCCGCGACAATGCCGCCGAAAACCGCTGCCCGGGTGGCTGCAACGACTGCCTGGGTTTCAGGGTCCGCGTTACGGCGGAAGGCCTTGGGCACCCGCATGATCATGAATACCGCCAGTGCCATGAGCACGGTTCCGGTGATGCCCAGCTGGGAGACCACGGCGATCGGCCAGCTGGATGCGCGCGAACTGCCAAAGCCTACTCCGAGTCCATGGGTGTCGATCATCGATTGCAGGCTCCTGACGTTCCAGTACATGCGCTCCTGACCCGAGGAGCTTTGCAGCTTGTTGGTCACGGACGAGTCGAAGAGCGCAAGGAAGGGATCAAAGAAGCTCGGGTAGGTCATCATGAGCAGGAGCGCCATGAAGAACCCGATGCCGAAGGTGGCGAGAATGAGAACATCCGCCGAGGAAAGCCACTGACGGGCGAGTGAACGCATAAGAGACAGCATCACCGGTATGCTGAGCACTGCGAGGCCAACGTAACCCGTGGACGATGTCGAGAAGACGACGAGAACCAGAAGCGTGAGACCTAGCCGCAGGGCAAACCGCGAGCCCGTCCGGCGCCAATAGACGTAACAGAAGGCAAGACAGGCGAGCGAAATGCCGGCAAAGCCGGACGCCTCCGCCTGTGCGCCCGCAATACGCCAGAAGCCGGCCATCTGCGTCTCCGTCAGCATGGCATAGCTGGCGGTGCGGATCGGCTCGAGGATATCCCCTATTCCCGCCATCTTGCCGGCGAGATCGAGAATACCCATTGCGGTATGATAGAGAATCCAGGCGAAGAAGGCCTTGCGGACGTCATCGGTGGAAACACCGCGCATCAGCAGCAACGACACCGCCATGAAGGTAACGCCACCCATGACGAAGTAGCCGGTTTGCGAGATGTTCCCCGAGACAGGGGCAAGTGCGAGCTCGCTCACACCGAGCCTGGTCGGCACGAACACACTGGTCTGACCGGCAAAGATGCGTGGAAAGAATACGCAGCCAATAATTGCGTAGACCATCAGCAAGGTGACCAGCCAGAAGGCGGGATAGATGGTAAAGGCCCTGCCGAGATCCTGCAGGGCGGTGCGACGCGCAGCCACGCTGAGGATCAAAAGGCCGCAGAAGACCGTGTAGATCAGCGGTGAAGAACCACCGAGACTCGATAGCGTGGCGATCGACGTGGAACCGAAGGCGAGCGAGGCCATGAGGGCGACAAGCATGGAGGAATGCGTGAGCTTCGCTCCGCAGAAGATCGCTACACAGACGATGAACCCAATGACTGAAGGTTGCATCAATTTGCCCTGTCATATCCATTGGTAGTGCCGGGATGGCGCCCAAAGTTCACTTCACAACTCCAGGAAACTCTGCTTTTGTCACCAGCGCAGACTTTCCTCTGCACCATCCTGTCACCACGAAGGGACCCCGCATTGCTTTTTGGCCTTGCTGCCATCGTCGCGATCATTGGATTCATGATCGGCTTCCGACTTCGTGCGCCGGCATTGCTGGCTGTTACTCTGGTGATACTCGTGGGTACCGCTGCCTCCGTCTGGCTGATCGACATGGCACCCAGTGCAGTCCTGAACCGTGGTCTCCTCCTCCTGATAGCAGAACATGCCGGCTACCTCGCCGGCCTCGCCGCCTCCGCAGTGCTGGATCGCAGGAACTAGTGCCAATCCGGAAAGGATGGACCACGGTGGCCCATCCGGACGGGCACTGAACGTGAAGCCGGCTCACGCGGCTTCCCTGAAATTTGCCACCACCACCACGGTCTTGGCGAGAATGTAGAAGTCCCGCATCAGCGACCAGTTCTGGCTGTAGGCGACGTCGAAGGCGACGCGGCGAGCATAGTCGACGCAGCTGCGCCCGCTTGTCTGCCAGAGGCCGGTCATGCCGGGCCTCATCGCCAGATAGATGGGGGCAGCGCTGCCATAGCGCTCCAGTTCTTCCGCCACGATCGGTCGCGGCCCGACACAGCTCATCTCGCCCTTCAGCACATTGATGAGCTGCGGCAGTTCATCGATACTCGACTTGCGCAGCATGCGACCAACAAAGGTGATGCGGGGGTCCTTGCGCAGCTTGCGCGTTTCCTCCCATTCCTTTCTGGCCTCCGGATTATTGCGCAGATATTCCTCGAGCACCTCGTTGCCGTTGCTCACCATTGTCCGGAACTTCCAGCAGTAGAAGGGTTTGCCGTCGAAGCCGATACGCTTGTGCCTGAAAAAGACCGGCCCGCCCATCGTGGCCCGGATCATCAGGATCGCAAGCAGCATGAGTGGCAGGGAAAGGATGAGGGCAAGAACTGCCACGAAAAGATCCAGTACGCGCTTGGAGGTGCCTCCAATCGGTGAGCGTGAGCCGCCCGACCGGTACCCGTACTGTAGCGATGTATGATCATTGCCTGCCACGAGCACGGTTACATCCTCCCCCGCATATACACTCATGTCGGCAGAACCATTGAGGTCGCCACTGGCGCATGCAAAATTCTGTTTCCAGTCCTCTGGCCTAGATATGCCAAGGTCTGTGAACCCCGAACGTAGGATATGTCTGCTCATTTTAGCCGCCCCTGGCAGTGCTGAATCGCATTGCATCCCAAGGACAGTTTTCAATTGTGGAGGCGTTGCATCAAGGAAGGCAAAGGAAGTAGCGTCTCACCGTGCGGTGATGATCCATACGCCTATCTGCCTACCCCCACTACCCCATACTTGAGTACGTGTCTTACCACGCAACGAGCGCTGCGTTGGGGCTCACGCAGCGCTCAAGAGTTCGTGTACGGTTTGCGATATCGGTCTACCTGGCGGGTCGCCAGAGCAGTCGCCGGCGGTAGCGCAGCGATGACAGACTGCGGACCTTGGTCATGATGACGCCGGGGGTCGCGACCTTCGCGGCGCGCAGTTCTCCCACCAGTTCGGTCGCCATCTCGACTGGAGTCCGGCCCCATTCGGCAACCACCACGACCGAGTCCAGTACCGATGCGGCGTCTACAAACGGCACTTCGGAGGTGAGCGGTGGCAGGTTCACGATGATGCACTGATAGTCCCTGTAGGAAGCCAGCGCATGGGAACTACCCAGGATGAGCTCGTGAACCACCACGGACGAGGCTGGGAGAAACGTGAACCCACCCTTGTCGCCCGGCTTGTGATCCTGTCCGAAGTACCTGGTCAGAACCGGCTTGTCGACATCCGCGTCGACCAGCAGGGTTCGCTTGCCAGCATTTGCCGAGAGAGCAGCAAGGTTGCTGGCGACTGTGTTCTTGCCGTCGGTTGGCAGGGCTGAGACGACACCGATCAGTCGCACATTGCCGGTTGGGTCAGCCACGCTGATCGCACGCATGGCATCGCGCAGACTTCGTGTGAAGATCGAATGAACCCGCCGTTGCACCTCCAGGAATCGGCCAAATCCGTGTTTGCGGAACCGCACAACGGGCAGTTCGGCGATGGCATCAAGGCCGAGTTCCTCCTGGATCTGCCTCTGGGTACGCAGGCTGCGGTCGGTGAGCACTCTGGCGATGGCCAGTCCCAGACCGATCATCAGACCAGCCGTGACACTGAAGGCCATTGTCAGCATCTTTCTCGGATGGCTCTGGCTCAGTGGCCGCGTTGCTTCGCTGATCACACGTGCGTCGGCAATCAGGTATGGCTGCTGGTTCACCGAACTGGTGAAGGCCTCCAGCAGGCTTTCGTACATCTTGCGGTACGTGTCTGCGGTCACTTCCAGTTCTTCGAGGGTTGGCCCCACCTGGCTTTCTGCGTCACTGATGCTGAAATCGTGGCGGGCACGAAATTCCTGCGCAACCTTGGTTGCGTGGTTCATCTGGGCGCGAACTTCCTGAATGCGGGACTCCAGCCAGCGCAGGCCCTCGCTTGCAGCCTCCGTACGCGTCTGCAGCTGCTCGCGCACAAAAGCGTCCGCGGTCGTATTGGCGATCCGAGCCGCAAGACTGGGATCCCGAGCCTGGAACCAGATGTCGATAGCGTAGGACACGCCTGCGCGCGAGACGGTCAGACCATCCTGGAAATTCCACACGGCGGCCCGACGGATTTCGAACTCGGGATCCACGTCGTCGGCTGACTGGCTCTCTTCCGCCTTCTCATCGCTTGCCGGACGCGGTGCCGCACTCGTCAGCCCCAACATGTGTGAGAGCCGTTGAAAACGGACGCTCAGAGGAGCGCCAGCAAGCGATGTGAATTTCGGATTGTTCACAAGGTCCAGTTCATCGATCACCATGTTGGCGATCTTTTCGGACCGCAGGACGGCAATCTGCGTCTCGACCTGTGACGTATCGAGCGACAGGTTGATCTCAGACTGCTGGTTCAGAAGCTGCGGAATTTTCGGCTCGATCAGGATCTGTGTCCGTGCGGTGTAAATGGGATCGCCCGTGACGATGTAGAACAGGCCGATTGCCGCTCCGGTAGCTGCGCAAACGGTAATGAATGGCGCAAAGCGCCACAGGAACTGCTTGATGTCCGAGAGCTTGATATAGTCTCGGTCGCGGACATCTGCGAAAAACCGTTGGCCGTGTATGACCGGCAACTGACTGCGCTCAAGCATGGAAAGCCTCTCCCTCCTTCAGGGTGAAGCTCTGTGACGCCTCCGGATTCAGCCAATCAACAGGAACTCCCTGCCCCGCCTCGCCGGATCGCATCGTCAGGGTCGTGCCTGACCTGAACATGACGATTAAATCCGTTGAATTTACCCGGAGGTTAAACTACGCCTCGCCCACGTGGTGCTGAACGTATTCAATAGTGGTAGCTCGCCACGCCCTAAAGCCGACGGGTAATCGTACACAACTCCGCTAAACTGCACCGTATTTTGGGGCGGAGGTGCATATGCGGGTGCATTCCAAGAGCCTTGCCATGTCCGAAAAGCTCCGGCGCAGGGCACACGAAATCATTCCAGGTGGCGCGCATACCTATGCCAAGGGAGACGACCAGTATCCTGTCCTGGCTCCGGCGTTCATCGCACGCGGTTCGGGTTGCCACGTCTGGGACGCAGACGACAACGAATACATCGAATATGGCATGGGCAACCGGGCCGTCGGCCTTGGTCACGCCTACCCAGCAGTGATCGAGGCGGTCCGCGAGGCGATCGCCAGCGGAACTAACTTTACGCGCCCCGCCGAGATCGAAGTGGAGTGCGCGGAAACGTTCCTCGAGCTCTTTCCAAACGCGGAGATGGTGAAGTTCTGCAAAGATGGTTCCGACGCAACCTCGGCTGCGGTCCGGCTTGCCCGCGCCTATACCGGACGCGACGTGATCGCCATCTGCAGCGACCACCCATTCTTCTCGACGGACGACTGGTTCATCGGAACAACGCAGATGAACGCGGGCATTCCGGAAACCATCCAGAAGCTCACAGTCACTTTCCGCTACAACGATATCGAGAGCGTGCGGGAGCTCTTCCGCAGCTACCCTGGCCAGATCGCTGCGATGATCATGGAGCCGGCGCGCATGGACGAGCCGCAGGACAATTTCCTCGCTGAGGCACGGCGCATCTGCCACGAGAATGGTGCGCTCTTCATCTTTGACGAGATGATCACAGGCTTCCGCTGGCACCGCCATGGTGCTCAGCATTTATATGGCGTCGATCCGGATCTGGCCTGCTTCGGCAAGGCGCTCGCGAACGGGTTCTCCGTCTCAGCGCTCGCAGGCAAACGCGAGTTCATGCGGCTCGGAGGCCTCGATCATACGGACCGGCCGCGCGTGTTCCTGCTGTCCACCACCCATGGAGGTGAAACGCACGGGCTCGCTGCGGCTATCGCGACCATGCGGATTTATCGCGACGAGCCTGTCATTGAGCACCTCTACCGGCAGGGTGACCGGTTGCGGCTGGGTATCGAGCAGGCCGCACGCCGTCATGGGCTGGAGCGTCATGTGAAGGTGCACGGCCGTGCGTGCTGCATGGTCTACTCCACGCTCGACCAGAACCTGCGCCCATCCCAGGCGGTCCGCTCGCTCTTCCTGCAGGAAACGATTCGCCGCGGCGTCCTGATGCCGTCGCTAGTCCTGAGCTACACGCATGCGGACGAAGACATCGACCGCACCATAGAAGCCGTCGATGGGGCGCTGGCGGTCTACGCGAAGGCGCTTCAGGACGGCGTTGAGCATTTTCTCGTCGGACGCCCGTCCGACACGGTCTACCGGCGGTTCAACAAGGCACCGGCGCCGGAGCCAGTGGGGTGAGTATGGGCCACGACAATCTCAAAGGGGAGGCACTGCAATGAAAGTGATGGTAACCGGCCATCGTGGCTACATCGGTTCCGTAATGGTCAAACTGCTGCAGGCCGAGGGGCACGAGGTGTGCGGCTACGACAGTGCCCTCTACCGTCGCTGTCTGTTTGCGCCCGGAGGGACGCTCTCCGGAATCCCCGAGGTCCGCAAGGACGTGCGCGACGCCGAGCCGAAAGACTTCGAAAAGGTCGATGCGGTTATCCACCTGGCGGCCCTGTCCAACGATCCACTGGGCAATCTTGACCCGGACCGGACCTATGAGATCAACTATCGCGGCAGCGTTCGCGTCGCCGCGATGGCAAAGCAGGCCGGTGTCAAACGTTTCCTCTTCGCCTCCTCCTGCAGCAACTACGGTCAGGCTGGTGACGAGATGGTGAACGAGGACAGCCCGCTGCAACCTGTCACTGCCTATGGCTGGTCCAAGGTCTATGCCGAACGCGACATCGTGGAACTCGCCGATAGCTCGTTCTGCCCGGTCTTCTTCCGTCCGGCGACCGCCTACGGCCTTTCGCCAATGATCCGCTTCGACATCGTGCTCAACAATCTCGTGGCATGGGCCGTTACGGAAGGCGTCATTCTCCTCAAGTCCGACGGCACGCCGTGGCGCCCCATCGTTCACATCGAGGATATTTCCCAGGCCTTCATCCTGGGCCTGACCGCCCCACAGGAAGAGGTTTCCGGGCAGGCATTCAACGTCGGCAATTCCGACCACAACTATCGCATCCGCGACATCGCCGAGATCGTTGCGAGCGTGGTTCCGGGCTGCAGGCTCGAATTTGCGGACGATGCCGGTCCTGACAAGCGGTCCTACCGGGTGAGCTTCGACAAGATCAAGCGTGTGCTTGGCTTCAACTCCCGCTGGGATGCCCACATGGGCGCCGAGCAGCTCTACAAGGCGTATGCAAGCTCCGGCCTGTCAAAGGACGAGTTCGAAGGACCGCGCTACCAGCGCATCGGTCACATCCGGAAAATGATGGCCGAGGGATTGCTGGGACCAGATCTGCGTTCGAGGGAGGATCAGTCTCAGACCAGCTCGGTCGCAGCAAGTGCCTGACAGCTAGCACTCCATCATGAACGCTCCAATGACTGAACGCCATTTCAGAAGCAGGCGTGACAGCGACGCCGCGGGAGCATCAATCTATGCTCTCGCCGCCGAAATCTATCCGATTTGCCGGAGCATCACCGGCGACGGAGTGCGACAGACGCTGGAAATCCTGTCGCGGCACATTCCGATCGAGAGAACGGAAATCCCGACTGGAACCCAGCTGTTCGACTGGACCGCTCCGCAGGAGTGGTCCATCCGCGAGGCCTGGATCAAGAACGAACAGGGGGTGAAGGTGGTGGACTTCGCCGCCCATAACCTCCACATCGTGAACTACAGCATGCCTGTTCACAAGGTCATGGCGTTTGAGGAGCTCGCGGGTCATATCCACACCCTCCCCGATCAGCCGGACCTGATCCCCTACCGCACGATCTACTATGCGGAGAACTGGGGGTTCTGCATGCGGCACCAGGATTTCGAGAAGCTGAAGCCGGGTGACTACGAGGTCTACATCGATGCGGAGCGCTTTCCGGGCAGCCTCACCTATGGTGAATATGTCCTGAAGGGTTCGACGGACCGCGAATTCCTGCTATCGGCGCACTCCTGCCATCCGTCGCTCGCCAATGACAATTGCTCCGGCATGGCGCTGCTAACCTACCTGGCCCGGCAGATGTCGGCTCTGCCAAACCTTCGGCACACCTACCGGTTCATCTTTGCACCGGGAACTATCGGTTCGCTCGCCTGGCTGTCGCGAAATGAAGGTCAGCTCGACCTTATCGATCATGGTCTAGTCGTTTCCTGTGTCGGTGATGGCGGCGGACCGACCTACAAGCGCAGCCGGATTGGCCGCGCCTTCATCGACCGTGCCATGGCGGTTACACTTCGCGATCTCGCGCCTCAGGCCTCACTCCTCGACTTCTCGCCTTACGGTTACGACGAGCGGCAGTATTGCTCTCCCGGCTTCAATCTCCCGGTGGGTCTCTTCCAACGAAGCCTGTTCGGGACGTTCCCGGAGTATCACACCTCGGCAGACAATATGGATTTCATACGCCCGAAGCATCTGGCGCTGTCCTGGGAGATCATCAGCTATGTCATAGACATCGCGGAGAGCGACTGGACGCCACTCAATCTATCCCCAAAGGGTGAGCCGCAGCTTGGACGGCGTGGCCTCTACGGAACCATGGGCGGCGACAAGCGCACGGCAGACCAGGCGATGGCCCTGCTCTGGGTGCTGAACCTGGCGGATGGCAAGCACTCGCTGCTCGACATGGCGGAGCGCTCGGGCACGGCGTTCAGGGATATCGCTGACGCTGCGTGGCGGCTCAAAAATGCGGGTCTGCTCGCAGACGCGCAGGCGCTTGCGCCGCTCGAAGCATGAGGAGGGGCATCCCCTTTTGAATGGCTCTCCCTTCGGATGCTGCAGCTACCCTTTCTTACTCCTTTGGAGGCCTGCCTGATCCGATCTGCCAAATAAACAGCAACAGACCATCGCGTTAGCTTGGGGTGCAATGAAATACCAGGGGCCAATCCTTCGGCAAGCCAGAACATGGTCAAGCCGATCTGTTGGAGGAGCGGGAATGAACTTTCTGGCTGTTGATTCCAGCAACAAGAATCACACGTCAATTCCGCAGGCGACCTGCCGCCTCTGCGGTGCTCAACTCAAGCATATTTTTGTAGATCTCGGCATGTCGCCGCCCTGTGAGCTTTTCCTGGAGGCGCACAAACTCGACCAGACGGAGGCCTACTATCCCCTCCATGTACTGGTCTGCGACAGCTGCTTCCTCGTCCAGCTCAAGGAATACGTGAGCCCGGAGGAGATCTTCACTGAATACGCCTACTTCTCGTCCTACTCGACAAGCTGGGTCGAGCATGCGCGTCGCTATTGCGAAATGATCAGCCAGCGGCTCAGACTCAACGGCGACAGCCTTGTTGTCGAGCTTGCCAGCAATGACGGCTATCTCCTGCAGCACTTTCTGCCAATGGGCATACCCATCCTCGGCATCGAACCAGCGGCCAACGTGGCCATGGCGGCCGAGGACAAGGGCGTTCCCACACGGGTCGATTTCTTCGGAGTCCGGCTCGCCTGTGAACTCGCCGACAGCGGGGAGAAGGCAGACCTTATCATCGGCAACAATGTGCTGGCTCAGGTACCGGATCTCAACGATTTCGTTGGCGGTATGGCGATCCTGCTCAAACCGCAAGGTGTGGTGACGCTGGAATTCCCGCACATCGAGAAATTGATTGCGGAGAACCAGTTCGACACCATCTATCACGAGCATTTCTCCTACTTCTCCCTGATCACCATCGAGAAAATGGCTGAACGCCATGGCCTGAAGGTCTTCGATGTCGAGGAGCTTCCAACCCATGGCGGATCGCTCAGGATCTATCTCGCTCTGAAATCAAGCTCGCATGAGCGTGCGCCGAGAGTGGACGCGCTGTTGCAACGTGAAATCGCCGGAGGGCTGGACCGCGTAGAGACTTACACGTCCTTCGGAGAGAAGGCGCGGAAGGTGAAGCGGGACATCCTCTCCTTCCTGATTGAAGCGAAGAACGCGGGCAAGAAGATCTGCGGATATGGGGCGCCGGGCAAGGGCAACACCCTGCTCAACTACTGCGCCATTGGCAAGGATTTCGTGGATTTCACTGTCGACCGGAACCCGTACAAGCATGGGCGCTTCACGCCTGGCCAGCACATTCCGATCCACCCCGTCGAGGCCATCGACCATGCGAAGCCCGACTACATCTTCATCCTGCCCTGGAACCTGAAGGACGAGATAGTCCGGCAGATGAGCCACGTGGGCTCGTGGGGCGCAAAATTCGTCATAGCAATCCCGACAGTAACGATTATCGATCCCAAGGAGATGGCATCATGAAGGTCGTTCTCTTCTGCGGTGGTCTTGGGACCCGCATCCGCGAGTATTCCGAAGCCGTACCAAAGCCAATGATCCCGCTCGGGCACCAGCCGATCCTGCGGCATGTAATGCAATGGTACAGCGACTACGGGCACAATGATTTCGTTCTGTGCCTCGGCTACAAGGCCAACGTCATCAAGGATTTCTTTCTCAACTACAGGCCACATACCTTCGCCGACTGCATCGTGACCGGCGGCGGCAAAGACGTCAAAATTTTGAATGATGGCCAACCCGCTGACAATGACTGGCGGATCACCCTTCTCGATACAGGCATCTGGCGGAACATCGGTGAACGCCTCTGGGCGGCGCGTGACCATCTGAGGAGCGAAAAGATGTTCCTCGCCAATTACAGCGACGGTCTGACCGATGTCGATCTTGACGACATGATCCAGAAATTTGAAGCGAGCGGCAAACTTGCCTGCTTCCTGGCCGTCCGTCCGCCCCTCACGTACCATCTGGCTGACATCGCGCCTGATGGCAATGTTCAGCGCTTCATCACGTCCGACCGTTCGGAAATCTGGATCAATGGCGGCTATTTCATCATGAAGCCGGAGATCTTCGACTATATGCGTGAGGGCGAAGAGCTCGTCATCGAGCCTTTCAGCCGGCTCATCGCCGAAGGTCAGCTGATGGCCTACAAGCACGAAGGCTTCTGGCGCTCGATGGATACGCTGCGTGACTGGCAGACGCTCGAAGACATGGTGGAAAAGGGCGACATGCCATGGGACAAGCGCGCCCGGGCTGAAAGGGAGCGGCGCTCGGTGGTGCTGGCCGCATCATGATCACGCTCGACCTGCAGAACGGTGAGAAGCCCCTCTCCGTTCTCTGCCTCGGAGCTCACTCGGACGACATCGAGATCGGCGTGGGTGGCACGCTGCTCACGCTGATCGGCCAGGGCCGTCCCCTCACCATCGACTGGTGCGTTTTCAGTGCCTGCGGCAAGCGGGAAGATGAGGCCTTCAACTCTGCCCATGCCTTTCTGAAGGACGTGCCTCAGGCGAACATCCATCTCGGCCGCTTCAAGGACAGTGATTTTCCTTCACAGCGTGAAGCGATCAAGGAATGGCTTCTGGAAATCCGCTCAAGAACGGTGCCGGCCATCGTGTTCACGCACACGCGCCGTGATGCCCATCAGGATCACCGCGAGGTCAATCAGCTCAGCTGGAACCTGTTCCGCGACAGCATGATCCTTGAATACGAGATCCCCAAGTGGGACGGAGATCTTGGCTCGCCGAACGCCTATGTTGCGCTTTCGGAAAGTATGCTGGACCGGAAGATTGAACTGCTGGAGACCTATTTCGGCAGTCAGCGTTCGAAGGACTGGTTCGATCCTGAAACCTTCCGTGGCCTCGCCCGGCTCCGCGGCATGGAGTGCCGCGCACCAGAGCGCTATGCAGAAGCGTTCTACGTGCGCAAGCTGCGGATATTCTAGCCCTTCCGACTCCCGAACCACGGGGGACGGCTTTTCCGCTGTCAGTCAAGTCACGCAAGCCCAATGAAAAGGCGGCCACACCTTTCCGGTGTGATCGCCCTCTTCCTGAATCTGTTTTTGCTGCCTCCCGTCGAACCTGCTACTTCCGTCCCTTCAGATACAGGGTGAAGGCGGTGATGAGATGGTAGAAGATCGAGGCCGGGACTTCAGTCGCGATCGCCATGCCCTTCTCGTCGTAACGATCGATCCAGAGGCCCTTTGGAGCAGGATCTATATGCCAGCGGAAGAGATGCGCCATCCGTTCCTCGATCTCCGGCTTCATGTCCGGGCCCGGCGTGCCGTCCAGCGCAATCGCGGCCTTCACTGCTTCTGTCTGCGGCCAGCTGCGCGAGATCTGATCGAGCGGAAGTCCGCTTCTGGAAACAGCGCCGAACGCGAGGCCAGTAAGCCGGTTGAGGCCGTTGGCGATGGCCGAGGCATAGAGCTTGCGTGCATAGGCGAAGAGCTCCGTGTCACCCGTACGCTGGGCATAGTCGACGAGCAGCGAGGCCCATTCGAAATGGTGCCCGGGCTCTGTCCAGTCGCCTGCCGCGTTCCTGGGCCGCGCCCAGTTCTCATCGAAGAACTCCCCGAGCGTCCATGACTCGGCGTCAAAGAAATGCAGCCGGAACAGGTCGGTGATGCCGCGCGCCCGCTTGAGATAGGCGCGTTCGCCTGTGGCTTCATGCCAGGCAAGAAACGCCTCAAGGAAATGCATGTGTGGATTGGCCCGTTTCGGCTCACCGCCTTCCGTGGTCTCAAGGAACCCTGCGCCGAAAGGGTCGGCGAGATGTTCATCGATGAAGTCAAAGGTCTCGCGACCGAGCCTCAAGGCATCCGGATTGCCGGCGCGGTGGGCGTGCGCGAGTGCAAGAAGCACACAGGCATGGTCGTACGCGTCTTCAGCCGGATCGGCAACGGTGCCATCCGGATTGAGGACGCGGACCCAGCCGCCCTTCTCCGTGCGTCCGCGCTGTATGAAGCGAATGCCCTCAGCGATGCACGCGTCCGCGTCGCGGTGCCAGCCATGGATGCTTGCCATTGAGAAGGCGTAGATCTGCCGCGCCATCGTGCGCATGCGCTTGGGCTTCTGCAGGCTGGTGCCATCGAAGGCCAGCGCCTCATGAAAGCCGCCACTTTCCCGGTCGAGGCCCTTGTCCATCCAGAGCGGAAGGGCGGCATCGCTCAGCCACTCGACGATGCGTTCGCGCCAGCTCCCTTCCCGGGATTGCCAGCGTTCCAGCTCGTCCGACCGGAAGCGCGACAGCAATGCGCCCTGGAAGGCATTCGGCGCAGGATTTGGATGCAAGGAATCCAAAGTGCCGATCGAACTCATAATACCTCCCCCAAAAGTGGTATTACTGCGCGCAATGATCCCTTCACGGTTCCTCATATTGTCAGGAACCATGGCGCACGGGAAGGGAGTAAATTGATCTCCCTTCGCCCGTATAGGTTGTCGAAGTTCTAGTTCGGGAACAGTTCACTGAGCTTGTAGGCGACTTCGGTACGGTTCGTTGCCTTGAGCTTCTTCATGATGTTCCTGATATGAACCTTCACCGTGCTTTCACGCAGGTTCAATTCATAGGCGATGATCTTGTTCGCCTTGCCGCGCCGAAGAGCCAGGATCACTTCCTGCTGGCGCTGCGTGAACATCCCGGACAATGGTGCCGGCTGGGATTCGCCGCCCTGCACGATCGCCTTCTTCATCGAGAGGATGCTCGTGGCGGGTACGTAGACGCCACCGGCCATGGCCAGATTGATGGCTTCCGCGCACACGCTGATGCGAGTGGACTCTGGAATGTAGCCCTTGGCGCCGCACTCCAGCGCCTTGACGACGTAGACGAGTTCCTCGCTCTCCGCCAGGACCAGCACCGGAATGGGAGCAAACTCCTGTACCAGAGCGGTCAACTCGCTGACCACGCTTGACTCGGTGGTCTTCCTGTTGCCCAGACAGTACAGGATGACGTTCTTGCGTGAACTGTCCAGCTTGAGGCTGCGCAGTTCGTTTGCAGTGCTGCACGGAATGGTTTCCATATCCAGCCCGTGCGCGACGAGGCATTCGATGAGACATTCTCTTTGAAGTGCCCGACTATCCAGAAGAAGTAGTACGCCAGATGCAGAATCAGGTGCCTGTCCCGCCTGTTCCTGGCCTTCCTTGGCCATATAGCCGAGGACTGGTGCAAAGTTCTCTCTGGAATCCTTCCTCCATGTTCCCGAATGCATAACTTCAGTCCCCCGTTGAAACAATCAGTTATGGCGGGATAACAGCAAACCGCTACCACTTGTGTAGGGAGAATTGACCCACATACCCTACCGCATCGCGGTCTTTTAGTCATAACCCCCGCCTTAGAATTGTATATTACACGTCCTCTTTATCACTCGCTTTAATGTGGATTAGTGAAAAATGAATATGTTTGCTACATTACGTAATACAAAATGATGATTACACGCACTTCCATGTTAAGGATTGAGGGGGAATGTTTACTAAGTTTCACTTATTGTTTGTTTTGATTACGAAATTTGTATTTTGAGATAGTCTGGTTCAAAGCCGGCCAGTCGCTCCAGACCGGCCCGGTCAAGGAAACGCACGGTCTTCTGACGGAAATCTATCAGCTCTCGCTCCCTGAGTTCCCGCAACATCCGGTTCACATGTATTGCAGTCAGTCCCAAGGCATCAGCCAGCTCATACTGTGTAAGCGGACAGCGAAACCCTTCCCTGTTTGCTGCCCCGGCCCTCTCGAGGCGTTCGCCCAGTTCAAGGAGCAGATGCGCAACACGTTCAAGTGCCTTGCGCCGTCCGAGGCTGTTCAGGTGCTGCACAAGGATGGATTTTTGCCTCATGGCAGCCGCAAGCAAGAGCGACATAAGCTTCGGGTGATTGGCTATTCCTGCAATCACGCTACGTGCCGGCCCCTGCCAGACCATCAGTTCCGTCAGGGAACTGAACGTCTCACCCACGCCACTTTCCGCGGTACGGCTGAGAAGAAACAGGTCGCCTGCAAGAGGAAAGTCCAGTATCTGGCGATCGCCATCCGGGACGTTGCTAAAAAGGCACCCCCAGCCAGATTGGACGATCACGAAAATATCGTCGTGCTCAGGCGTAACTGTGGTGTCGTGTGAGTAGTATTTGTAAACGAAACCCAGCCTGTCCAGCTGTGCCCTGTCGTCGTCGCCAAGATGACCATTCTTGAACAGACCAGACTCGCGCAGACTATGTGGCGCTTGCGGCATCATTCATAATTTCCCCCATTCACCTTCTCAGTGATCTCTCACCGTCGATCCCTGGTCTTTCAGGCTGCGAGTGACCCCAAATTTCGCTGCCTAAGCGTCCAAATGCTTCTTTGTGGCAGTTGGTTCCCACGGCGGCCAACCGAGGTCCTTTTCCGAAATCTGCGTCACTGGTAACGGCCATTCGATGCCGAGAGCCGGGTCATCATAACGAAAACCCGCGGCATGCTCCGGCGCATAGAACTCGGAAATCAGGTAGTTGACGGTCACAGCATCGCACAGGGCCTGGAAGCCATGTGCAACGCCTTTCGGAATATAGAGCTGCCGCCCATTCGTATCGGAGAGCTCCGCACTGAAGGCCTGGCGATAGCTAGGGGACTCCGGCCGCATATCGAAGATGACGTCAAAGATCGCACCGGAAACACAGGATACGAGCTTCTCCTCTTCAAATGGTGCGCTCTGGAAGTGCACCCCACGCAATGTACCGGCAAGTTTCGAAAAGGAACGGCTGTGCTGGACGAAGCGGTGCTGCAGGCCGTGCGCAGCGAATTCCCTTTCACAAAACGAACGGGCAAACCAGCCTCGATCGTCCTGGTGAGGTTCGGCTTCGATCAGCCATGCACCCTGCAATGGCGTCGGATGAAACAGCATACCCCACTCCCCAGACTAGATCCCGCCTGGGCAAATTAACCCAGATCAGCACCGACGGAGTAGTTCCCCATAATAGGTAGCCACATCTGAACAAAACCCACCCGGCGGGAGCGGATTCTACTTACCACGTTAGAATTATTTTGTCGTCGTCATAAAGTAGTGTGGCAACTACCCAATCCCGAGGGCGACGAGGAAAGGCTCTTCACTGTTGTGCCAAAGCGGATCAGGCCAATTCAAAACGGAACACTTTCGCTAAGCTTTCCAGCCAGGCATTGTCGATGTGTGCCCGCACAGAGTGTAATTTGACACGTATTCGTTGCACCTATTCACATCATGTCACGAATAAGTGACCGCGGAGCTGCTTGGCGGGATTGCTGCAGCCGGTATCCTCCTCCTTGGTAGTAGTGATATCAACCTAACTCATTACGTATATTGCGCGTCGAAATCTAACGTTATTATTATGTTATAGACCGATCTCATACGGCCACTATATCGTCCACTTATGACAGTGAAATGACTCGCTCGACCACCGTGGAGCAAGAAATATCGCTGATATGTAAGAGGCCCCAGATGAGAATTGTATTTCCCGCAATCGCCTTCAGTGCCGCCTTTACTCTTCCTGCATATGCTTATCTTGATCCGGGAACTGGCAGCATGGTGCTTCAGGCGATTATAGGCGCTATCGCCGTTGGTGGTGCCGCAGTGTCCGTTTACTGGAACAAGTTCAAGTCGCTTTTCACGTCCCGCAAGAAATAGTCATTCATTCCGATTGTCATTGTAGCGAGGGAGGACAGCCCTGACCGCACCCGCTCGTCTGCCCGGTTCTTTTCGCGACCCAGCTGGTCACATCTACTCGCTTCGGGACAGGGTATTCCGGAGCGTTTCCCACTCCGCCGCTGCGGCCTACGAGGCCGCCCGGCCGGTCATGCGGGAACTGGTGACCAATAGCCGGCTGGTTGAATTCCGGGAGGTCAGCGCCGGAGAAGTCGGCCTCGACGCTTCGACAGCCTATGTGCTGGAACATCCGCGTCTGAGTCCCTGGACCTATCCATATGAGTGGTCCTTCTCGCTCCTGAAGGCGGCTGCCCTCTTTCACCTCGAACTGCATTTCGACCTGCTTGACAGGGGCATGACCCTTTCGGACGCATCCGCCTACAATGTCCAGTTTCAGGGTCCGTACCCGATCTTCATCGACCATCTCTCCATTCGGCCCTATCGTGACGGCGAGTTCTGGCTTGGTCACCGGCAGTTCTGCGAGCAGTTTCTCAATCCCCTGCTCCTGCGCGCGCATCTCGATATCGCGCACAACGCCTGGTACCGCGGAAACCTGGAGGGGATTCAGACGGGCGACCTTGCGAGGCTGCTGCCGATGCGCAGCCGCATGGGATGGCGCATACTCTCCAACATCGTTCTGCCGGCCTATTTCCAGAAGAAGTCGACGAGCGACCGTGACGTCAGTTTCACGACCGATGGGCGCAAACTGCCGCTCGCCGGCCTCAAGTCCATGCTCCGCCAGCTGCATAGCTGGATAGACGCGCTGCAGCCAGCCAACAAGGCTTCCACCACCTGGGCCAACTACGCATCGACTACCACTTACGATGATAAGGAAACGATACGAAAGCGGGAATTCGTCGCCGATTTCATCCGCACAAGCGGTGCGAAACGGGTCATCGATCTTGGCTGCAATACCGGAGACTACAGCAAGCTCTGCCTCGACAATGGCGCGGCGGTCGTCACCGGTTTCGACTTCGATCAGCAGTCGCTGGACAAAGCCTATGCCCGTGCCGTGGCCGAGAAGCTGAACTTCCTTCCGCTTTTCCTCGACGCTCGCAACCCTTCTCCCGCTCAGGGCTGGATGCAGGCCGAGCGTGGCGGCTTCAACGAACGGTTCAGCGCCGACGCCATTCTTGCGCTCGCGTTCGAACATCACTTGGCGATTGCACACAACGTGCCGCTGGCGCAGGTGGTCGAATGGATCACGGCGATGGCGCCCGCGGGCGTCATAGAATTCGTACCTAAGACCGACCCGACGGTGGTGAAGATGCTGGCGCTCAGAGAAGACATCTTCCCCGACTACACGGAAGAGGCCTTTGCGACCGCGCTCGCGCGATGCGGCAGGATCACCAACCGGGTGCAGGTGACTGATACCGGGCGCACGCTGTTTTCCTATCTGAGGGAGTAATCTGCAAGGGAGTAGAACCACGCCGTGATTGGGGGCTTCTTCTTTATCGCCTGGGCATTCGTGCTGACGATCCTCGTTCCCTTCCTCTACCAGTTCGGATTGGAAGTCACCCGGGTATCTCCCCTGTCACCACTGAACCGGGATGCACTGATCCAGACCACCCTTGCCACGATGCAGCTTGTCCTGTTTTCTGCGGTCACGCTGGCGCTTCTCGTTGCACTCGCAGGATTTTTCCTGTCGTTCGTCCGCCGACAGAAACCCTTTCCGCGCTGGCTCGTGGCGGCGGTTGCACTGTGCCTCCTCGCCCTTGGGCTCCTGCCAGCAGTTGAGAACTTTTTCTACATCGTGGTCGGATCCAGCCTGAAGACGTCCGACAGCCTGGCCCAGAAGCTCGTGATCGGCACAATCATCCTGATCCTGGCCTGGGCCTTCGTTCGCCCCCTGCTCTGGCTTGCGGAAGAGCTTAGCCAATCCCGCGTGCTCGGCGCGTTACTGCTGATCGGCTATGCGGCGGCTTTTGCCACAACCGCCGTCGCCGTTGAGCGACGCATCACTTCCAGCAATCTCCCCGCAAACCAGGCGCTCTACAATGTCCTGATCCTGTCCTCTGACGGTGTCGATGCGGACCGGATGAGCATCTATGGTCACGACCTGGAGACGACGCCCTTCCTCGAGAAGATTTCGTCGGAGCTGCTCATCTTCCGCAATGCCTTCACCAACAACGGCAACACAACCGGGTCGATCACGGCACTTTTCACCGGCCGCTCTCCCCTGAAAACCCATGTCGTCTACCCACCAGACATTCTCGTCGGCGAGGATGCGGTCATGCATCTGCCCGGCATCCTGGGGTCCTACGGCTACTACCGCAGTAACTGGGGCGTTCCACATTTTGCAGATGCATCAAGCCAGAACCTGATCGGTGCATTCGACAGCAATGTCGGGATCGAGACCGGCCACGACCTCACGAGTGTCCTGCCGGTGGATGACGAGGGCACAGGAGGCTGGTTCGTGCGCCGGACGGTCGCCGACATCCAGTCTCTGGCCCTCGATATTCTCAACATTGAGGAAGCGCCCAATCCCTTCGACCAGATCACCGGCGGCAAGAACACGCTGACCGACGAGCAAAGGCTTGAAGGGGTGCTGGCCGACATCTCCCGGGAGCGACCCTTCTTCACCCATGTCCATTTCATGGATACCCATGGCCCCCGGTTCAGTCCAAAAGATCCGATGTTTTCTGCAGGGTTGAAGCAGACGGAGAACTATCAGCCGGAATTTCTCGCCGATGCAATACGCGACTTCGATGCCCGCGTGGAACGCGCCTATAATGCGCTCAGACAGTCAGGAAAACTCGAGAACACGATCTTCATCGTCACGTCCGATCATGGAAAGCTCTATAGCCCGACGTTGCGGATCCCGCTGCTCATCCGCTTGCCGAACAAGCTCAGGACCGGAGTGGTCCATCAGAATGTCCAGCGGATCGACATTGCACCCACCATCCTCTCGCTGCTTCAGATCCCCACGCCTGCCTGGATGGACGGTCAGAATCTTATGGAGCCTTTCCCCGCTGACCGCATGATCTTTGTAACCAATACTCTCAGCGGCAAACTTGGCAGCAATGGGCAATGGGTCCATTCCGGAAGCAGCACATTCGATGCGCACCTCATTACGGCGATTTACTGCGACCGGTCCTTCAGCTTCGTTCCATCCCGGAAGGAGGCTCAATCGCAGCGTGTCGGAGGATCCACAAGTCCATGCACCGTTGAGGATACTCCGTCCCGCCTTGATGCGGTGACCCGGGTTCTCAAGGAGTTAACCGAGCCAGGGACGTGAAGCAGTTGTTCAGGCACCGGGAAAAACCATCACAGAAAGTTTCCACAGAACTTATTTTGTTCCCAGATCGCCCCTGAAAGCGCCGGCCCACAAGATCACAATCATTCCGAACGGCATCAGCTTTCCGGGCTTCGAGCGACTGAACACGGGCCCGGACGGCAGCTTTACCTTCGTGTGTACGGCTACGCTGAATCCGATCAAGTGCCAGAGGCACCTGATCAACGCCTTCGCAGACGTTCACAGAATCTTCGAGAACACGGCTTTGAAGCTCGTCGGCTTTGCCCCGGACAAGGAGTATCTCGGCCTGCTCCAGAAGCAGATCGTGAAACTGGGTCTGGAAGATTGCGTAGAGCTTTTCACCGGCGTCGAGCGCGAAAAAAGCCCTAGGGCTGATGGCGCAATCGGACTGCATGGTACTGCCGTCGCTTATCGAGGGCTGGAGCATTGCCGCTGCAGAGGCCATGCTCCTTGGTGTCCCGCTCATCGTCTCGGACGTGGGTTCGGCCTACGACATGATGGCGGTATCGTCCAGTGTAAGAGTGGTCCCGGGTAAGGTCCCGAACATTCTCGAATTGACAGGCGATCACCTCTACCAGATCCTGCAGCGCGAGGACGACTTTACGAGAAGCGCCTGTCGCTCGAGATGGTGGGAATGGTGGTGAACAGGGCAGCCATGAAGACGCAGGCACAGGACGCCATTCCTCAGGCGCAGAAGCTGTTCTCCATGAACCGCGCCGTGGATTCTTATCTCGAACTCCTGCGGCGCGTCTGACAACGGGCCGGGAATGAGCCAGATGAGCGCCGCTTACTCATGCTGGATTTCTGCCGACGGCCAAGGTGGAACGATCGGAGAGCCCGCGCTCATCTTTCCATACTGGAGTTTTTCGAAGACAGCGATCGCCATCTGCGCTCTGAAGCTGCATGAGCGCGGTGAAGTTGATCTGGACCGTCCGCTTGACGGCAAGAAGTTCACCCTGCGCCAGCTGCTGCAGCACACCGCAGGCCTTCCGGACTATGGCGGATTGCAATCCTACCATGATGCAGTACTGGCTGATGAAGAGCCATGGCCCGTTGACAGACTGATGAGCGCCGCACGGGCCGATACGCTGCTGTTCGAGCCCGGACAGGGCTGGGCCTATTCAAACATTGGCTACATGCTTGCCCGAAGGCATATCGAAGAGCGCTCCGGCAAGGACTTCGGCTCGCTCTTTGCCGAACTGGTTGCCGAGCCGTTGCGTCTCACCTCGATTGAACTTGCAACCACGCGCGAACAATTTTCGCACGTCCATTGGAGCACGGCACAAGATTACCATCCGGGCTGGGTCTACCACGGATGCCTGATGGGCACCCCACGGGATGCCGCCCTCCTCCTCCACGCACTTCTTTCAGGAGAGTTGCTGCAGGATGAGACCCTGCACCAGATGCTCGACGCTCATCCTCTTGGCGGCCGGATCGATGGACGGCCGTGGACGGATTGCGGCTACGGCCTCGGCCTGATGATCGGACGCATGGAGGGCGTCGGCCGTGTTATCGGTCACTCCGGCGGCGGACCCTTCTCGGTCAACGCCGTCTACCATTTCTCCGACCTCGATCAGCCGGTAACTGTGGCAACCTTCGCAGAAGGCAGCAACGAAGGTGTGGCAGAGTACGAGGCTGTGAGGCTTGCAGGCGCACCAATGCGGTGACGCAGAACAAGCTGCTCAAAAATCTTGAATGTACGGGATCTTAAGCCGTCGTTGGTGCGGT
>Ga0182741_1002409_pt1 | contig 21928 bp, 21 predicted proteins | sample eDN5th37CBELigOP_FD_128874 | JGI IMG/M metagenome (GOLD analysis project Ga0182741, IMG submission 128874) | Enriched Organic Plus compost microbial communities from Emeryville, California, USA - eDNA 5th pass 37_C BE-Lig OP (version 2) (version 2) ... | reverse complement strand
GCACGATCGGCGTTACGCAATGCGACGCAGCGATCAACGAAAGCGGCACAATGTACGTTCGCGCCACTGTCGGTGGATACGTCGAGCAGGCGCACACCACTGTTACCGTCGAGCCCCCGGATCTCTCCCTATCAGCAGATCGGACTGAGATTCAAGAAGGTGACACCGTCGTGTTCACAGGTCACATCATTCCCGAGAGCGCACCGTACGAAGTGGTGGGATGGTCATGGCAACCAGATGGGATCATCACTGCCGCGGTGACGCCGATGCGTGGCAACGTGACAGCAGTGTTGACGGATTCCACCCCGCCTGGCGATTCGACGGAAACCGACACGCTTCAGACGATCGATGATAGTGATTTGGACGTACCTGACGAGCGGCCGGCCACCAATTCGTGCACGCATACAGAACTCGAGTGCACGATGACTATCTACAGCTCAGGTACCGTCACGCTCACAGCCTATGTTGCTGGAACGCTGCGGACGCGCTCTGTACACGTCAACGTCCGGTATCACTGTCCGCCGCTAATTCCCATGGACGCCGTTTCAGGGCCTGGTGAATTTGCGATCGAGACAACGGCAAATTTGATCTTTCCGTTCTTCGCGCCGCTCGGGCCGAGGACAGTTTGGGTTGGACCGCCGTATACTTGGCTTGAGGATGCAGGCACGAATAGCAAAGGTCTTGCTATTGCATGGTATTCCCCAGGGTACGGGAGCGAGCCAGATGGTCGCACGCTCGTCAAGCCGACTAGCAGCCTGCGCTTCGCATGCAGGACACGGAGAGATTATGACCAGGGGCTCGGAAGGTATGTCTATACCGGAACGGTGAGGTACGACTTCCGGGCAAATTTGCAGTGGTTTAGGCTCCGTATCGATGGATGATTTGCCTCATTTATTCTGGAGATGTCCGGATGAGTGGCGACGCACATCGAACTCCTGACCTGCCCGAAGACCTGACGACGGGAGAGATTGAGGAAATGGTGCTCGTGCCCGGCAACCACACGGTTCTGGGTCCTCCACCGCCACCTCTTTCAAGAGAGGTCCTCTTCGATACTATTCGGCTGCTTTATCCAGAGCCCGACGCAAGCGAGTTTGCCGAGGACCTATCTGAGGATCTTGGTGTGCCTGGCGTGATCTGGTCCAGCAATATCCTGCTTCTTTCTGCGCTGCATTCCAAAGAGCAGTGGGAGCGGATGCGGGACTTTCTAAAGCTCAGTCCCGAACAGATGCAGGAGGCGGTAGCCGAGGCAAAGCTCCAAATCAAATACCCACGCGGCTAAGGACGTCCACTTTTCGCCGCTTCGTGAACGGGCCTGAGTCCACCGAGCTCTCCATCAATCACGTAATGATGGAGAACCCGATGGTCCCAGGCCCGTTCAGCGTGCCGTGCTCCCTCTGGATGGCTAGGCTCACCGCCACGGTTCGCCGGCATCAGCCGTCCAGCGACGTCACTTTGTGCGACGGCGAGAGTATCCTACCAGCTCACCATCCGGTTCGAGCGCGCATCCCGCAGCGCGGTGGCCAAGACTTGCCGTCGGCCAACGTGGCAGAACCGAAGCGAAGCATTCCTGCCACGGCGAAGGTCGAGTCTCGACAGCACGTGTTGGAGATAATCGATTGGCAGGCATCACGTGCGGAACATAGCAGAAGTTGCGGGCTGCCGACGTTGCACTTTCTTCAAGCGTCAGTCCTGCAGGACTTACCTTTCTAAGATTGGCCAAGGAGCGCGGCTGTGGAGGACGCTCGTTGATTGGAGAGCGGCTGCTACGTCTCGTGGTGGCCGAGCTGATACCGCTCCGTGACCTGCTCGCCCTCCAGCTGGGGTTCCTCGCGAGCGCGACCATGCGCTCCAGAACTCGTCGTTCGTGACCTCGCCATCTGAAGACCAACGCGCCCGCCGTGGAGACCTACGGCGCCCTACAGCCTCATCTGGAGAGGTCCGCCTCCGCTTAATGAGCTTCACGATTCTTGCTTAACAATCCTGCTGAGGGCGAGCAGGAGCGGTGATGCGAGTACAGCGACCGGCGGGCTGGACGGCGGCCCAGCGAGAGGCACGGTGCCTCGTGGCCGCACGACTCTTTCGTTCCGGCCAGTTGACCCAGGCGCAGATCGCACGCACGCTGGGAGTCAGCCGGGCAGCCGTGAGCCAGTGGCACGAGCGCTGGCAGCGCGGCGGAGATCGTCGACTCAGGAGCCGAGCTACAGGGCACAGGTCCGCCAAACTGAGTGCGAGGGAGTGGCGCGTGCTGGGCCGGATACTGGATCGGGGCGCAGTGGCGAGCGGCTTCGACACCGAGCAGTGGACCCTGAAGCGGATTGCCCACGTTATCGAGCGCCGCTTCGGCGTGCAGTATCACTACCGCTATCTCGAGCGACCCTTGAAGGCTCATGGCTTCAGCGTGCAACGGACCGGCCAGCCGGGCGAAGGAGAGAGACGAGCGGCTCGTGGCCGAGTGGCTCCTGCACACCTGGCCGGCGTTGAAAAAAAAGGCGCGGAGCGAGGGGCGCACGATCGCGCTCTGGGATGAGACGGGCCACACCTTCCGCATCCGGATGAACGCTACATGGGCCCGGCGCGGTCGGACGCCCGTGGTAAGGCGCCTGAGCCGACGCCGTGAGATCTCCAGCATCGTCGTCGTCACACCGGAGGGGCGGCTCTACGCCAGGCACCAGGCGGGAGCGGCCAATACGCGCGCCGTGCTCCGTGCGCTGCCCTACTTCCGCCGCCAGCTCGGCAGGCCGCTCTTGATCATCTGGGACCGCCTGAACGCCCATCGCTCGCGTGGGGTAACGCAGTTCGTCGCCACGCATGGGCGCGACTACGCGCTCGCTTACCTGCCGGCGTACGCGCCGGAGCTCAACCCGGAGGAGCAGGCGAATGCGTGGGTCAAGCGGCGCATGGCCAATGCACTCCCGCCATCGATCACCGCGCTCGCCACACTCGCCCGGAAGAGCTTCCGCCAGCTCCAAGCCCAGCCAGCCATCATCCGCCACTTCTTTCAGCATGCAGGGCTCGATGTTAAGGCACGAACGTGAAGCTCATTAACACAAGGATGCGAATCGAGACACCACCCGCCAAAGTGTCGTGCACGAAGTCCATCGCCCAGCGCTCGTTCGCCGCAGTCGTCACCGGGCGTGCTACCCGCGTCGCTGCACTCTTCCGTCGCTTGAGCCTCCGACGCTTGAGGGCGAGCCCCTCTTCGCCATAGAGCCGGTAGACCCGCTTGTGATTGACGGTCCAGCCCTCGCGGCAGAGCAGGATGTGCAGTCGCTTGTACCCGTAGCTCACGCGTGTGCCAGCCAGCTCACGCAGCCTGCGCCGCAGTGGCTCCTATGAAGGCCGTCGGCTGCGGTAAGGGCAGTTCTGTGATCGTGGAGCGAGCGACTCCGGTCGCCCGGCAGGCCCGCCGCTCGGAGACCCGATACGCCTCCTGGACCCATGCCACCCACGAGCGCCGCTCCGCCGGCCTCACCATTTTCTTTCTGAGCGACTCCTGCAAGATCGTCTTGTCGAGACTCAGGTCCGCTACGAGCTGCTTGAGCTTCACGGTTCTCCTCGCGGAGTTGCTTGAGCTCCCTGAGCTCGGGCACGCCCAGTCCACCGAACTTCTTCTTCCAGCGGTAGAAGGTCGCCTCGGTGATCTCCAACTTGCGGCAGATATCGGCGACCGGTGTACCGGCCTCAGCCTGCCTCAGAGCCATGGCGATCTGTTCTTCGGTGAATTTGCTCCGTCGCATGGAAAGGTCTGTCCTCCTGCCCCGTCACCGCGGAGCCGAGGCCGTGCCACACGAAGCCCCTAACCTTTTCGTTTCGAAACCGTTAGCCTGCCCGTCGCCAACGGGATCTCAAAATGGGTATACCGGCAATTCTCCCAGCAGGTATGCCAGTGGAACGCGCACTTCGCCGAGGAACTTGAGGAACCGGCGCCCGAGCCGCGGGAAGTGGTGGCAGGACAGGACCGGCGTACCTCACCGCCAAGCCGGCCGCGGTAGCGAATGGGTCCGGCTGACAGGGAGATCGTGTTGATCACTGGGATATCCTCTCTGCCTCCTCCCTGAGTTTTGTGTCAAATCCTGTGTCAAACGATGGCCCAGCCACCCCTTTGGAGCGGCCGGGCCATGACACAAACTGAGAGGACAAATCAGAGCGTTGGTCAGCGCATCCGAATCACCTAACTATCCCCGCACCAACTTCTTGTACGCTATCCGGTGCGGCTGGTCCGCCTCCGCCCCCTTCCTTCTTCTGAGATCCTCGATGTACCCCTGGTAGTTCCCCTCAGAGTAAGGGATCTCGGTGGTTGTTGGGGCTTGGCCACCACGATTTCAGAGGGGAATACGCCGTGCGAGGAACGCACACCCTGTTCTACATGACGTCTCGGGTCAGAGATCGCTTGACACAATCGGGCGCGACGAGCCGCAGGCGCTATGCACCAACTCCAGTCAGCACAGCAGAGAGTGCGCGCTTCTTCGGGCTCAGTGGGCGCAGACTGATGCTCACCTGATAGCCGCAGGCAGCCGCAATGCGAACCAGTGTCGCCACCTCGATGTTCTCGCTGTGCTCGATCTGCTGAATGCGCGCGCGTGACACGCCGGCCTCCGCACCGATATCACTGAGCGAGTGCCCGGATTCGCTCCGCGCCCGCGCGAGCAGCTTTCCGACCGTCCCCTCTATCACCGCTTCCCCAATTGCCTTCGGGGTGTACGCACTGGCCGCCGACCCGAGTGCGGGCCCCGTTACCACATCCTCGTCACCCGCCTCGGCCAGCAGCCGCATGAAGTCATCATCCGGGCGCTTGTCGAGCCGGAGATCAGCCTGCACCTGCGCCTTCGACTTTCGATCCTTCCTGATCGCCTCACTCTTCTTCCGCATCTCCGGGCTCCTCGAAAACTCGTACGCCTTGCTTGTATGCCACGACGACCTCGAGTCCAACTCGCAGCTTTTCCCGATCGGCGGTGACGCCGTCCTTTACCTCGCAGTTGACGACACCGGCTTCATCATCGGGCAATAGGAAGAGGTAGACCCGAGATCCTCCCTTCTCGCCTCCCCGGCTCGCGGGCTTGAGCTCCCAGAGCGGTGTGCCGGTGAGCTTGTTCAGGAATCGACTACCACGCCCTTTCTCATGCAGGTCCTTGAGCATCTCGAGCATGACCGCGACTGCCTTCTGCTTGCCGCGCAGCTCGAGGTCCAGGAGTTCCTCGATGAGAATGGGATGCTTGACCTTCAGCCGATTCGGATGTCGCGCTAACCTCAGCTGCATGTCAAGTCTAGCCTATACCGAGGATGGTGTCAAGACTTGCCTATACGGTCTAGCGGGACCGGTGTTGGGCCGTCGTAGAGCGACCAGCTAGCAGCCGATGAAGTCTCATGCGCACCTCTGGCGTTCGAGAGGTACGCCACGGATGCCGATTTCAGTCTGATCCGGGGTAATGTCAGTCCTCGCCCGGAGGATTGAAGAGGGAATCCCGCCCTACCGAGGCCGAGATCGTAGCTGTCCTGGTGGAAAGCGACAAGGGGAGGTGAGTTTGAAGAGTGTAGTCGCTGGCACCGGATCACGGATACAACCTTATACCTACCGCCCGCCCGGCTGCCACGCATACGGTCATACGCCGCGGAGGTGATCCTCACCCGCCCCACAGTTTCTACGTCGAATCCCGGTGTCATCCCCCGTTCCGAAATGCTTCAGCGTGGTGAGTGCGGAGTGCCCCACCTCGCCGGCCGCGCGCCAAGGATCATTGGCTTACGGGCCATTGACAACGAACGTTGGCATACAGTATAATGCCAATGACTGTTGGCATCCGGGAGGGACGCAATGCTCATCCGAACCGCACGAGAAGTAGCGCTGCTCGTCAAGGATACGCGCCGAGCGACTGGCATGACGCAAGCCGAACTCGCTGAACGGGTCGGCGCGAGCCGCGAGTGGGTCCGCCTCCTCGAGTCCGGCAAACCTCGCCTCGAGCTGGGTCTGACCCTACGCGCTCTCAGTGCACTGGGGATCACGTTGGATGCACGAGCACCCACACCCACATCATCGGTGCCAGGGAGACCGGTGGGCCGGAGTGCTCGATCGCAAAAGGAACACCAGCGTGGCTGAAGGCGCGCTCCCGCGCGAGCTGATGGTTCTGCTGCAAGGGTGCACCGCCGGCGTCCTCCGCAGAGGCGAGACGCCCGGCACGCATACCTTCGTCTACGACGCGACCTGGCGAGATGATCCGGCTGCCTTCCCTCTCTCGCTCTCACTGCCCCTGGCCAGCCGAGTGCACGATGGTCCGGTCGTCACGTACTACCTCCGCGGACTGCTTCCTGATAGCGAGGCGCGGCTCAACGCGATCGCGCACCAGTATGGGGTGGCGCCCGATGATCCCTTCGCACTGCTCGCGCATATCGGAGAGGATTGCCCAGGCGCGGTCCAGTTTGCCCGGCCGGAGCGAGTAGTCGATTTGAAGGGTGAGGGGTCCGGGCAAATCGAGTGGCTGGGCGACTACCAAGTCGCCGAGCTTCTCAGGGAGCTCGCGACAGAGAACACGCATGGCCGTCCGACCGTGGGCACGGGCCAGTTCAGCCTCCCGGGAGCTCTCGCCAAGGTGGCTCTGACCTGGAATGACGCTACGCAGCGCTGGGGACGCCCCTCGGGTCGCGCCGCCACGACGCATATCCTCAAGCCGCCGCTTCGTGGCGTGCGGCATCACAACGAGAACGAGCATCTCTGTCTGGAGCTTGCACGGCGTGTCGGCTGCCCCGCAGCGGTGTCCCGCATCCTTCGGATCGAGGATCAAACCGCGATCTCCGTGGAGCGTTACGATCGCGAGCGGCGTGGCAACGTCATCGTCCGCCTGCACCAGGAAGATCTTTCGCAGGCGCTCGGCGTGAATCCACGACTCAAATATTCCGCCGAGGGCGCGCCCGGGATCGAAGACGTGGTGGCGCTGCTGCGTGACCAATCCTCGCGAGGACTCGAGGATGTCTACCGGTTCTTGCGAGCAGTCGCCTTGAACTGGGTCATCGCCGGCACCGACGCTCACCCGCGCAACTACTCGCTGCTCATCGGTCCGCATGGCAACGTGGCCTTGGCGCCGCTCTACGATCTGGCCAGTGCGCTCCTCCTGCCAACGCGCACGCTCGTGTCCGAACTGCCCTTCGCGATGTCCGTTGCCGGGCGTACTACGCTGGGTGGTATCACGCGCACTGCGTGGGAGACAGAGGCCAAGCGGCTCCGCCTCGTTCCCGCACGCGTGCTCGCTGAGATAGACGACCTCCTTCGTAGCGTGATGGATGTGTCGCCGACGCTCGTCGATGCAGCGCTGTCGGAAGGCGTGGATGAGCGATTCGCCAAACGCTTCGGCTCACGCGTGCGCACGCGCGCCGAGGCGTGCGCGAATGAGCTGGCAGCACGGGCCTAACGCATTACTCCCTCGCGACTGGTGCAGCCTCAATACTCAAACCATCGAATCTCCGACAAACCGGCTCTCCCGCACTTTATGTGGATCGTGACGTCTAGTGACCACTAGCCCTGTCCTCACCCGAAGTACGAACGACCAGCGATAGACACGACTACGATCTTCCACACAAAGTGCGGGAGAGCCGGTTCCATTAAGGATCCAACCTTTCAAGTATTGGATCCTAATGGCCCCCGGGGCGGTTCAGCTCACCGGATGGTCGGTGCTGGAGGTCGTTCGCATGCCTTCGCGCAGGTCCGCTCGTTTCGTGCTGCCGGTTGTCCTCGCCGTAGTAGACCGCGTAGAGGATGCACGCACGCTTACTGCTACGTTGGGGCACGTCGCACAAGTCCAGTTGTGCAGCGAGGGTGCCAACATTCTTCGGCTGGTTGAGGAGTGTCGGCCAAGTCTGCTCCTGGTCGCGTTACCACATCACCGCTGTAATGCGAAGCTCCTCTCGACCATTCAGCAGGTGCATGCGTCATGGCCCGCTGTGTGGATCGTCGCCTGTGCCCCGCTCTCGCCGGCTGCTGCGGACGCGATTGCCCAAATCTCCTCGTGCGACGTGCACGAACTCGTTCTGCAGGATCGGGGTTCGCTCAGTGCAACCATCGCGCGCCTTTCGGCAATGACGCCGGACGATCTTCGGGCTGCGGGTATTCTCCAGGCTCTACACAACCTCATCCCGGATGATCTGCACCACCTGGCCGAGTACTGCCTGCGGCACGCGCGCGAGGGACTGAAGGTCCCGCGGCTCGCGGCTGAACTGGGGATGAGTCGACGCACGCTGGCCTACCGGCTGCGCCGCGCCGGACTCCCGCCGCCGGAAGCTCTCATCAGCTGGTGCCGTCTGTTCATGGCGGCCGTGCGGATCATACGTGATGGGGAAACTATCGAGCAGGTAGCGTTATCCATGGGGCTCTCGGGCGCGGCGCTACACATGATGCTCCGCAAGCGAGTGGAGTGCACATGGGCCGAATTGCGCGCGCGCGGCAGCGTTGCCCACCTCATTCTACAGTACGCGAGCCGCTATGGCCGCGAGGAGAATGGCGAAGGACGGCGGCCCGCCTCCGCAGAGATGGGCACTTCCGGCGAGGCCGCTGATGCATCTCAAGAGAATGATCCTCCGCCGCGCCTGCCCCAAGCCATGCCATAAGCGCACTGCCCGCTGGCTTACACGGGTTGCCCGCTGACTAAGTGTGCAATGGCGGACTGGGCACTATATATGTTTCCGCTATCCCGATCTCGACCCCGTCAACGACCTGTCTCCGGTCCACCTGGACGAACGAACGCCATGCCTCCCCACTTCTCGACAAGCGGCTTGCTGCGCCAGGCAACACGCCGCCAGCTGGAGCCGCTACCCCGTGTGCCAACCGCGCCGTGTTTCGGAGGCCCCGGCCTGCATGGGTCGTTCCCCAGGCTGCTCTGCTCCTCATTGTTGGTGAGCGTATCGGTTTTGTGCGGTGCGTGCGATAGGGGCGGCTCGCCAGCGCTACAAACAGCAGCAGCTCGAGACAGTGTGATCGCACAAACGTTCGCGTGGCATGGCGGGGTCAAACTGGAAGAGAATAGTGCTGTCACCAATGTCTTCCCCAACGTGGCAGTTCAGCCGGATGGCGGATTCATCGTTGCCGATTTCCGAGAGTCGCAGGTGCGACGATACGATGGGGATGGGCACCTGCGTGGCTATTTCGGTCGGCGAGGGGACGGCCCTCGCGAGTTCCCTACACCGTTGACGTCCGCAGTTTCGATGCAGTCGGGTGACATTGCGGTGACGCAATTCGATGGTACACTCACGCTGCTTGATAGCGCGCTGACGGAGATTCTTAGCCAGGCGCAGAGCGGATTGAGCCCCTTGTACAGCGCCAAGGTCCTCAGCCCGCATCAGCTACTGCTGGCTGGCCGCCCGCGCGGAAATGCAGACTACACTTACCCGCCGCTCCTGCACATCTGGGACATCCAGTCCCAGCGTGTCGTGCAGAGCTTCTTCACCGCTCCGGTCGAACCAAAATTCGCGCGTGCATCGGTTACCCTCGGAATAGTCGCCACCGCGGTTCACCCCGACACGATCGCTGCTACGTTCGCCCTTACGGATACGGTATTTCTCTTCGACTATGCCGGTCATGTGCTGGAGCGCATTCGTATTCCCTTTCGCTTCTTCCATCACATTCGCCAGCCCGCCCAGCTGCGCAGCGGCGTTAAAGCCCGGCAGCAGTGGTTGAAAGCTATCTCACAGGTGACCGACTTGTTCTGGCTACGCGATGGGCGGTTTGTGGTGCAGTATTTTCGCAGCGACGAGGGGCGGCAGGAATTCGGACTCATAGGGCTTACGCGTTCCGGCGACTCGTTGTTTGAGATCACAAACGTGCCGCGCCTCGTGGCCATCGACGACACCGGCGAATCGCCCATCCTGTTCTTTCAAAAACCCGGGACGGAGGCATCACGGACATGGTCAATCGCACAGTTCGCCACTCGGTAGCGACCTCACTCATAGTCATGACCGCCACACTGGCCGCTTGCCAGGGTCGGCCGGACAACCCAGGCGCCTCGCTGGCCGGGCGCGTTATCGACGTGCGTGTACTCGGCATCCAAAGTCAGCCGGTGCGACTCGTTTGGCTCCTGCGCGCGGAGGACTGCCTGTCCTGCTTCACTCCCACCAATGCACTTCGACAGGTGCAACGCACGTACGGGTCAGACGTGGGCTTAACGCTGGCAGTCGTGGACGGCGATACAACTGCCGCCTCCTCGTTCGCAGCGCGTGAGCGACTGGCAGTAAACGTGGCTGTGGTGCCGAATGCAGCGGATCTTGGACGTGATCTGGGACCGTGGCCCGTGCTCCTGCTGCTCCAAGATTCGCTCGTCGTGAACGCTTGGCACGCGGGAGGGATGGCAAGGCTCACCGGCGATTCACTGGTGGGCCGCCTTGATGAAGTGCTAAAGCGGGGCAATCGTGCGCAACGGGGCAGCGGGTCCCTATAACCCATAAGGAGGAGGCATCATGAAATCGACGCGCTGGCTGACCGCTGTACTGGTGACGCTCTCCCTAGTCGTACCGAGAGTTGCCTCAGCACAACAGTACGAGGGAAAGCTCAAGTATTACCCTTCGCCTTCCGAGTACTGTCTGGGTGATTGTTCGGGAAAGGGGTGCTGTGATACACCAGAGCCACTCTGACAGAAGCATCGTAACGCGCAATCATCAGCACAACTCACAAGGAGTAGCATATGCTTAAAAGAACGCGCTGGCTGGCAGTTGCGATGGTGGCCCTCGGGTTTGCCCAACCAGCCATGGCAGAGCAGTCGACTACGAAGCTAAATTACTACGCCGGACCGAACCCCGTTTGCATTTCCGACTGCAACCAGAAGGATTGCTGCAGTACACCGGAGCCACTCTAACGGCTGGAATGGCGCGCTACCGCTCTCGATGACAGTGGCGGCGTGGCACATTTTGGCGTAGCATTTGGCAACTGCTGCACGGCCCAACGCTCCGTTGCGCACCGCGCGTTCGGGCCGCGGGAGAATGGCTCCAAACCGTCGGCCACAGCTGAACGGAACAACGCTATGCTGAATAGGCATCGCAGTGCACCTGACTTGGGCCCGCAGACGGCAGGTTCGGACGCCGTTCCGGCCCAACACGTCAGCGTGTGGGGGCGCGAGCGGATGTGCCTTGGTATCTGGCTCGCGCCTATGAGCTCAAGCGGCATTCGGATATTGCCGGCCTACGACAGGGAGGCGCGTAGGCAGCGCAGTACATAGTGCGCGTGTCGGACTAATTGCACCCGTGCCACAGAATCGGGCGTATGATGCGCGAAGCCGCGCTGCCGAGCGCGCAGGTCCATGATTCCTGGTTGATTGTCCCGAACCTATAGCGAGCGCTCGCGACTGGACGCGGCGTGGAGTCACATGCTGCCAGAAGTGATTAGAGATCTGCGACATGCTGCGCGAGGATTGTTGAAGCAGCGGCTCTTCACGCTCACCGCCGTGCTCACCCTGGCACTCGGCATTGGTGTCAACATCGCGATGTTCAGTGTGATGGATGCCACCTTGTTCCAAGCGCTCCCCTTCAACGAGGCGAACACGCTCGTCGTGCTGCGCAACAGCAGTGGCACGTTCATCCAAGACCGGAGCCGGCGCCGTTCGCCAGATCTCCTGGATTGGGAGCAGACACAAGTATTCGAGGGCGTGACTACCTACACCCGTGGTGCGGCCAATCTTGCCGGCTTGGCCGGGCCGGAGAGAGTAACGGTCACTTTGGCAACCCCGAGCTTCTTTGCCGTTCTTCGCGCATCACCGCAGCTGGGCAGGTTGTTTCTCCCTGAGGAGCGCCAGCCGGATCGTACACGCGTCGCCATCATCAGTGATGGCCTCTGGCGGCGCCAGTTCGGGGCTGACGTACACGTCATAGGCAGGGCAATACAGTTAAGTGGGAGGGATTACGAAGTTGTCGGTGTAATGCCTCGCGGATTCGCATTTCCGGATGAGAGTGAAGTGTGGGTGCCGCTGTCGGTGCCGTTCGACCTGACGCAGCTCGAGTTCTTACGCACAGCCATGATCGAGACGGTTGTAGCGCGCCTGAGTCCACATGCGTCCGTCGCACAGGCACAAGCGGTAGTGAACACCGTGGCGAGCCGGTTGTCGAGCGCAAGTGAGGCGAAGCGGGTGCAGGTCGTACCGCTTCGCGATACGCTCGTACGCTCCAGGAAACCCGCGCTGTTCATTCTCATGGGAATGGCGGCCCTTGTGCTTCTGATCGCGGCTGCAAACGTCACGAACCTAGTCCTTGCTCGAGCACTCACTCGCTTGAATGAGCTCAAGCTGCGAGTGGCGCTTGGCGCTTCGCCGCGTCGGATTAGATGGCAACTGCTCATCGAGCCGCTCCTACTCGCGACTGCCGGTGGTGCCATCGGTGCACTGCTCGCAATGTGGATCGTTAGAGCCCTGAGCGCGGCCGGGGTGATGGGGCTTAACGACGTCAGGGAGGCCGGCATGAGCGCACGGGTGTGCCTTGTTGCAGTTGGTTTGTGCGTTACCTGCGGCATTTTGTGCGGTGCTGCATCGATCCTCATCATCGCGAAACCAGCGGCGGGTGCCCCAACCTCTCCGCGGGCCAGCGGTTCTCGGGCAGGAGCGCGTGTGCGCAAGAGCATTCTAACAGCGCAAATCGCGCTATCGTTCATGCTGCTCACAGGCGCCGGCCTGATGACCAGAAGCCTGATGCGTTTGCTAGCAGAGGACATAGGCCGCTTGGACGATCACAAGCGGACTGAGAGCGTACTAACTGCGCAGGTCGCCCTCCCAGTCGCCGAATACACGACGGTGATCTCTCGCGCTCTCTTCGTCGAACAGCTACTCAGGAGCGTACGAATGCTTCCGGGCGTCGTGTCGGCCGGTGTTATCAGTGGTCTGCCTCTGGAGGGCGCGGCCGAGGTTACCCTACCCGTCAGGCTTAGCGGCGCATCCCCCGAGGAATCAGAGAGATTTATACAGGCCGAGCGCGAAGTAGCATCACCCGGGTACTTCAGAAGTATGGGGCTGGCCGTCGTGCGGGGCAGAGATTTCAACGTCGGGGATGAGACGGACGCGCCGTTGGTTGCCATCATCAACGAGCGAATGGCGAATCGCTTCTGGCCGAACGAAGATCCGCTCGGAAAGACGGTATCGATGCCCTTTGAGAGTCGCCCACGGACAATCGTCGGCGTGGTGCAGGACATCCGCGCGCGTACGTTGGACGAGGCACCCGGAGCGCAGCTGTACTTTCCTTACGCACAGAGCCCGACGTACTACCTCACACTTGTACTAAGAGCCGGATCGGATAACGATCCCTATTTGGTGCTTGGGATGCGGGAGGCTGTCAAGCGACTGAACAAGACCGTGCCGGTCTACAACGTGAAGAGCATGACGCAGGTTCGGCTCAGCTCGGTCGCGCCTCAGCGCGATCGCACTCTAGTAATAGGAGTGTTCGGTGTTGTCGCCATCACACTCGCAGCGGTAGGAGTCTACGGTACTACGGCCTATTTTGTTGCACAACGCGCTGCGGAATTGGGTATTCGCCGAGCGCTTGGTGCAACTGGGTACCACGTCTTTGGACTGGTGGTTCGGCAGGGCCTTGCCCTCGTAAGCGGGGGGATTTTAATCGGTGCCGTGGCTGCACTGGCGCAAGCCCGTCTCCTCCGAGGCTTGTTGTTTGGCGTGAGCGCGACGGACGCGGCTACGTTCAGCGGAGTTGCCGCACTCCTTCTCTTGATTGCTACGCTTGCTACAATCGTCCCTTCCATCCGTGCAGTGCGCATCGATCCTGCTTCCGTGATGCGCCAAGAGTAGCGCTGACGTGCGAGCGGCCGGGGCACTCGGCATCCAGGCGTGCGGCCAGTCTTGGCGCCAAGGATGCGACTGGGGGCCGCGAAGGCAGCTCGTGGTGACAACCCGAGTTGTCACACGATGCAATCGTGACAGGAGCGAACTACACGGGGTGGCGTCTCTCCTTCCTCTATACGACGCTGTGACCCAGGGCATCCGCCGCAAAACAACCGGCTCGCCGATGTAGACCGAGGGGAACTACCAGGGGTACATCGAGGATCTCAGGCGGAGGAAGGGAGCGGAGGCGGATCAGCCGCATCGCATCGCGTACAAGAAGTTGGTGCGGGGGTAGTTAGCTCGCTTGCGACCTTCGCCCACGGCGTTCCAGGATGCGCCATGGAGCTCGTTCATCCGCGCGTGTGTGATCACGGCCCAGCCAGTCTATGGGATTGGCTGGGCCCTCTTTTGACACAGACCTGGATCGGAGCCGCAGGGCCCAGGTCGGCCAGCGTTCGAATGCAGCGCACTCGCCGATGTTGCACCATGTTGCGCAACGGTTGCGCAACGTACCCCCGTTTTCTGCAACATCGGGCTCGAATCCGAAATGCCAAGTTGATCTGAGACAACGAGTTGGCCGATCGGCCAGCTCGGTACGCCGGTTGCCTTCGCGCCCGGACATCTGATTCGATCCCAGCCGTAAAGACCACCTGCCTGGGGAGTGATCGAGATGTCCATGCCCACCACGCATCGCGTCGCGTGTCCCGATTCATCTCGCGCGCTTCCCGTGGAAGCGAAGCTCCTTCCACTCGCGGCTCTGGCGTTCGTGCTCGCCGCCCTATCCGTGCTGCCCGCGGCACTACCGTCGCAGCAGCTCATGATGCGGACTTTCACCCGATCGCCGAGGGTGCTCCATGCTCTCGCACCGGGCGCCATTGCGCTTGAGGATCTTCCGCCGAGCAGGCGCGCGCCAGCGCCGGCTCTCACGTGCTCGCAGTCGAGCGAGTCGATCTATCCCTGCACCTGGTCTGCCGGCACGCAGCGGCCCAACGCCACGCTCGCGCAGGACTTCACGATCGACAACGACGCGATCGAGGACGACTTCTTCTCCATCTCCTGCAGCCGGTCGGGCGCCATAGCGAGCTGCACGCCGCGCGTCTCGAGCCTCACGGTCGGAAGCCACGGCTCCGGGCGCTTCTACGTCGACCTCACCATGGCGGCCTTCGGCGGGACGGGAACGGCAACCATCACCGCCTCGGGCGGGCTCGCCACCCTTACCGCTACGGTGACGGTGAGCGTCAACCCCATCTCCGTCTCGCCCGATGGCACCGTCATAAACGACGCGCCATTCACCAGCTACTCTCAGAACTTCACCGTCTCCAACCTCGGTAATGCGAGCGCCACGATCAATCTCTCGAAAATCTGCGACGCATCTCTATCGTGCAGCATCACCTCCACGAACCCGGTAAGCGTAGGAGCCAAGAGCTTTGTCACGGCCACGGTGCACTACACTACGGGAGCGCTCGAGACCTCCTTCCCGGTCAAGCTGGTCGGTGTCCAGAGCGGACAGCCCACGTGGGCCGACACCGGCTACGTGACCTTCCACGTCCCGAGCCCGCTCGATCCCGTCATCTCGACCGCGCCACAGAACGGCTACAACCGGAACACCGCGCTCTGCGCGGCCGGCTGCTTCGACGCGGTGGTGGGTTACTCGACGCCCGCCTACTACAGCATGGACACACCGCGCTCCGTCACTGTCCTCTACTCGAGTGCAACGGCCTACCCCAGAGGCGTCGTCCAGCTCGATGTCACGGACCCGAGCGTTCGGCATGCCGACAAGTTCTCGCTCTCCTTGAAGCGGCCGAATAACAGCGACGTGAACTTCACCAACGGGAGCACGGAGCTCTTCTTCACAGCCAACACCGCACCGGGCGCGGTGACGCGCCTGGCCGGTCAGTTCGACGCGAGCACCGACACGACGCGCGCCTATCAGTACACGGCGAACGTCAAGTCGTACTGGACCACCGGAGCCGACTCGGGCACCATGAAGCAGTCGAGCGTGCCCGTGCGAGTGCTCGTAGTCAACGAGAAATGGAGCGCTATGGGCGCCGGCTGGTCGATAGCGGGGCTGCAACGTCTCTACTTCGTCGGTGACTCGATCATGGTGACTGACGGCTCAGGCTCTGCGGCCTTCTTCTCCCGTACCGGCTGCGCCTCGGGTTGCACGTACACCTCTCCGACGGGCGATTTCTCGGTTCTGACCAAGCGGGCGAGCGTGAGCGATAGTGTACAGTACGATCGCAAGTACCCGGACGGCACGACGGCGAGCTTCACGACGGACGGCCGGCTCAAGTACCTCACCGACCGCTTCTCCAATACCGTGACCTACGGCTACGATGGATCCGGCCGCTTGACTTCGGTAACCGACCCCGCGGGCAAGTCGCTCACGCTCGCGTACACGAGCGGCAAGCTAGCCACCATCACCGACCCCGGCGGCCGGGTGAGCCGGTTCTCGGTAAACGGCACGAGCGGCGATCTCTCCTCCATCCGCGACCCCTCGGGTGCCTGTGCCTATACCTTCCAAGGGAGCTACGACTCCAATCACCGGCTCACTCAGCGTACCGACCGTGCCGGGAGCACCTGGCTCCTGCGCTACGACTTCGCGAGCAGGCTCTTATCCGACAGCACGCCGGCCGTGCTGGCCGGTGGCACCACGCAGCGGCTCGGCACCAAGTACACCTCAACCGAGTCCGCGGTCCTGATCGACCCCTCGAGCGGCAGCGGCTCCTCGTCCTCACCGGCCACCCAGCGCGTGAGAGATAGCGTGCGCGCCGTCGTCGTATCAACTACGGGTGATACGGTGCGCTACGCGGTCGACGCTTTCGGAGCGCCGACGAGGGTGGAGCAGCCGCTCGTGAAGACCGTCGCCGTCGTAACGCGCGATGCGGCCTCGCACGCGGTGAAGTCGGTGACTACAGTGCGCGGTGTGGCGGTCCAGACCGACAGCGCCGTCTGGAGCGGATCCCTCCTCACCAAGGAGATCGACGTCACCTCGGGGCTCTCCGCCACGCACGCTTACGACACCCGATTCCAGATCGACACCTTGACCTCGGGCAGCACGCAGCGAGTGAGGAGCTACGTGAACTCGACGGGCAAGTGGGTGGACAGCGTCCGTACCGGCTCGGCCGGCACCGACACCGTGACCAAGCTTACGCATGACTCCCGGGGCCGCACGACCAAGATCGAGGACCCGAAGGGCGATACCACGCGCTACACCTTCCAGACAACGGGATTCCAGAATACCTCTAGTGTCGCACGCGGCAACCGGGTCACGAGCTACGCCTACGATGCCTATGGCCGGCTGGTTACTACCACGCTTCCGGGCGGAGCCACCCTCACCGTGCAGTACGACTCGCTCAACCGGGTACGGCGCACCAGCGGACCGCACGGGGTGAGTGTTGCCACCGCCTATGACTCGCTCTACGTCAAGAGCATTACCGATGCCAAGGGGCAAGTCTATCAGTACGGAAGGAATGCCTTGGGCTGGGTCGTAGCGCTGACTAACGCGAACACCAGCGACCCGATCACTGCTCGGGTAGACAGCTTCTACTACTCGAAGGCTGGCGCAGTGACCAAGCACAAGAACCGGCGCGGCCAGAACACCAACTTCGCGTATGACCAGCAGGGCCGCCTCACCTCGCGCACGCTCTCCAACGGGCAGGTGTCGAAATTCGCCTACGACACGGCGGGCTACTTCGTGGCCGACTCCAACGCGGAGAGCATCGATACGGTCAAGACGAGCACCAATGGGCTCTCAACCTCCGAGCTCGCCATCCAGGCGGGCACTACCTACCTCGATAGCTCAAAGGTGGATGCGAGCGGCCTGTTGCGATCGGCCGTCTTCAAGCAGGGCTCTACGACGATCCAGAGCATCTCCTATGGCTACGACCAGGCCCGGCGTCTGGATACGATCAAGGTGGGATCATCGGCCAGGACCCTCCTCTACTACAACGCCGATGGGCTCCTCGTAAAGCGAAAGTTGCCGTCAGGCGACAGCATCATGGTCTCGGTCACGCACCTCCACCAGCCGTACACCGTGAAATACGGCCGCTCATCTCTCAACTCGCTCCTGGGTGCCCAATACACGCTCGATACGCTCGATCGGATAGTGGCACGTTTCAACTGGGCGGGCGATACCAGCTCTCACTTCGCCTACGACCCCGTGGGCCGGCTCACGGACTACGACCGCTACAGCCACAGCGACAGCACGGAATGCGTACCCGACGCCTTCCACATGGACGGCCAGGTGTGCACCACGTACGGGACCGCGACCCTCCTCACGAGTGAGAGCTACGCGTACGACTCGGTGGGGAACCGGACGGATAATAGTGCGGTGCTGGTGGGTGGCAACCGCTTGACGAGCTTCAACGGCTACACCCTGACCTACGACGCCGATGGGAACCTGACGCACAAGTCGAAGTCGGGCTTCGACCAGCACCTCTACTGGAACAGCATCAACCAGCTCGACAGCGTGACGACGAACGGCGTGGTGGTCAAGTTCGGCTACGACGCCAGTGGGCGGAGGGTGAGGAAGACTACCAGCGCGGGTACTATCCGCTACATCTACAGCGGTGGCCAGGTGGTGGCCGAGGTGGACCAGGCCACGGGATCGGTGAAGCGGCTCTACAGCTACTATCCGGGCGTCGATGCACCGCACAGCGTGGTGGAGGGCGGGAAAACCTACTACTACCTCACCGAGCCGGGAGCGGGCAGCGTAGTGGGGCTCATCGACTCGACGGGCGTGCTCAAGAACAGTTACCGTTACACGCCCTACGGACTCCTGGAGGACTCGACCGAGGCGGTGGTGAACCCGTTGAGGTATACGGCGAGAGAGTATGACGCCGAGACTCAGCTCTATTACTACCGGGCCAGGTACTACGATCCCTCGCTCGCACGCTTCATCTCGGAAGATCCGGCCGGACAGAGTGCGGGGACGAACCAGTACGCCTACGCTGCGGACGATCCAGTCAACCGGAGGGATCCGACGGGGCTTTACGACTGGGGCGATGGAGATGACTGCATTCCATACACTGACGGCAGCAGTTGCGCCATGCCAAGCTCTGGCAGGGGCATTACCACGCTAGGGTTCGCGGGTCGCGGAATCCCGGGATGGACAGTGTGGAACGGGGGAGTAGAGGACTCGCGGTCCATGGGCGGAACCATCGATCCGCACACGGGGGGTATCGTATATTACGGAGCTGACGCTGTAAGGACACTCGGAGAGCTCGGCGTATTCGAACTCACGAGCGAGCAGTTCAACTACTGCCAGGAAACGCGTGTCCAAATTTCCGGGATGTTCGCAATGATTCCTCCAGGAGCCAATCTCCTACGCGGCCTGCTCAACGCCCAAATCTATGTTGATACTGTCAATCTGAATCGCGACGGGCGCCCGGAAAAGCGTTCTCTGCCCGAGGGAACGGAGACCTATGCGAGGTATCGTGGTACCGCTCGGGTTCGGCCTGCACGAGGAGGTCCGTTCGAGCTATACAATATCAAGGGCGATGTACACTGCGCCACAGAGCACGGACTCTTTCACTCGGTGCCTTGACCCGTCGGAATCTACCAAGCCGTAGCTTCGCTACGGGACAAACGGCCGCCCGTCGAGGACCTCCGTTTCCCGATTTTAAGGTAATCATTCTCGATGGTTAGTCCGTCGTTGGACAGAACAGGCATTGCTACTCTCGTTCGTGTGCTTTTTCGTGTGCTTTCACTCGTGGACCGGCGCTTCAGAGCTGCGCCATATCCTCCGAGGTCCATCTAATGGCTGGCAGCGATTCAACAGAGCTACCCCACCAATCCGATGCGGATGTTGATAGGCTCATCGGGGCAGTCGACGAGGAGTTGACGCGAATCGGAACGAGTTGGGAGGAGCTTGAAAGATTAATGAGCCAATCGCCGAATATCGTACCGGGCTCGGCAGTGCCATCAAATGCCACGGCTTTCATCTTCCTTGGCGGTTTTGGCGAGGCTCTAGACATCCTCAAGACACTGCCTGCTGGCGCGGGAGCCCAAGCGTTTCTTTCTCGCCTCCGTCAAGCGACCATCGCTCGCAGGGAGAGCAGGTCACAAAGGCAGCAGACTGGGGAAAGCTAGTCTTTGACGTACGTTCCCATATCTCCCCTGTGACTCGGTAGTGAGCTTCTCCCGGATCTCCAACCACCGTATTTGGGCAGTCTCCACGACTTCGCGCGAAGCGCCCATAGCGGTCTGTACTGGTTCAGCGCCTTTTGAACTTTTCGCGTGACGGAACGACTTACACTTCTCCTGTCGATCACGCCTGAATCACGCAGCCAGTGCGAGTCGTTCCGCGTTGATTCTCCTCCTCTCCTCGCGCGCAGCTCGTAGCTTCGCCGCACGACAAGCCTTCCGCTGCTCCGGGTCACCGCTGTAGTACACCACCCCTCTCTGCCAATGTTGAGTGAGACACCGATCTACCCCGGAGTTTAGTGTACGAGGGTGATCGAGGATTATCAGATGTCCACCGTTCTTGCTCCCACTCAATTGCTAGCACATGATGTCGGGGTGTCAGCCACACCCCAAAGGCGCCAGTTCACCATCGCTGTTAGCACCGGTTTGAAATTGGCTCTTCCGCGATTTTGGTGATGTGGCGCTGCTCTCCTCTCTTGAAGCTCCGCGACTCAAGCGGCGAGGACTCGTCGGCGGAGTAGCTCGAATCCTGCCCGACCATACATCGTCCGCTTGACGAGCTTGAGGCGGTTCACCTGGCCCTCGGTCTGGCCGTTGCTCCACTCGAAGCAGATCGCCGCCAGCACGGCGTCCCGGTCATGCTCCAGTCCCACGGCCAGCCGTCGGAGCTCGCTCGCCTTCGCCGATTCCAGCCAGGGCCCCAGTGCGTTCACGTCTCGTTCGCGAAGCATCCGCTGGAACTCGGCTGCCAGCACGTGTACCACGTGGAGTTCACGGCATGCCTCGCACACCGCGCTCACATAGCGCTTCTCCGGCTCGCTGAGGTCATCGGCTGCCTTCGTGAAGAGCCACGCTGAGCGACGCGGCGAAGGACGCGCCGTACGCGGCAGAGTGGCATCGCTCTTCCTCGGCTCCCGGCCACGCACATGGACGGAGATCCACTCACGAAGGGTGGAGACCGAGCCTCGGTAGCCTTTGCTCTCGCGCAGCTCTCTCCAGAGCCGTGTTGCGTTGTGACAGCCCTCTGCCCAGCGCCGGCGGAGATACTCGGCATGCTCATCGAGCACGGACGACCGGCGTGCGGACGGCACTCGCTCGGGAAAGCCGTCGGATCGGAGCCAGCGGATGACCGTTGCCCGGCTGATCCCCGCCGTACGGCTGATTGCTGTCTGCGAGAATCCTTTCTCTCCCAACGCGACGACCTCGTGGTACTTCGCCAGGCGCCGTTGTCGGTTCGCCGCCTTCGCCAGCTCGGACCTTCGTGGAGGAGAGCACCCATCGGCAGTGCGCTCGGAGATCGGTCCGCCCCGCTTGGAGGGCACCGGATCCCGCTGCTCGGGTGCAGGGACTGCGGAGCGGATAGTACGCTGGTGACGCTCTATCGAGCGCTGAACCGCCTCGGTCAGATTCTTCAGTAGGTGGAAGCGGTCCGCCACCTGGATCGCCTGCGGTGCTCCCTTCGCGGCTCCCTCGGCGTAGCCACCGGCTCGATCACGACTGATGAACTCGATGGTGGGATGCCGCTCGAGCCAGGTTGCAAGTGTCCTAGGCTCGCGGTCGGGGAGGAGATCGGCTACGAGTCGCTGCTCGAGGTCAACGAGAATCGTGCCGTACGTATGACCTCTTCTCCACGCCCAGTCATCCACGCCCACCGCTCGTAGTGGCGGAAGAGAACTGGTGGAACGATCCAGCGCTGTCTGCCAGGTGCAGACTTTATGAGACGCAGGAGCGCATCGCCGCTTCCCGCCGCGATCATACCCAGCTCTCGGGCCAGCCGTGCACCCGCTTCGCCGCCGAGAGCGAGGCCGATCAGCTCGAGCGCTGAGGAGAGGCGGAGGGTGCGCCTAGAATACGCTTCCGTCGTCTCAGTGAGGCGCTTGTAGGAGAACACCCAAATTCCCGCACGTGTGAACAGGCAAATGCCCGCGTCCCCTTGACGGTGCCGCCAGAGGCGGCACCCTCCACGCTGGACCCCCAGCGCGGAGCGGACGATGGCG
>Ga0182741_1002408_pt1 | contig 21936 bp, 22 predicted proteins | sample eDN5th37CBELigOP_FD_128874 | JGI IMG/M metagenome (GOLD analysis project Ga0182741, IMG submission 128874) | Enriched Organic Plus compost microbial communities from Emeryville, California, USA - eDNA 5th pass 37_C BE-Lig OP (version 2) (version 2) ... | reverse complement strand
CTGCCGCGGTCTGCAATCCTTGACCGAGGCCCGGCGCGGAACAAGGGCTTGGCATCGCTTCGACGCCCACCCGACGTCGAGGAAAACCAAGCCTCAACCGTCCACGAAAGCGGGGCAACCTCATGCCGCCACATGACGAGCTTCGGCGCGGGAGATGCCAGTGACAGGCATGGCTGTCTTGGGATCGATGGAGCGCGGGTTTTCGATCCATTGGATGAGAGCGTCGGGCGAATTGGTCGCCACACCGCCGATATAGACCCGCGCGGCATAGCCCTGCAGCGTAGGTCCGACTTTGCCTTGAGCACCCGGAATGCCGGGAATCATGTGGCAGCCCGCACAACCGTAGCGCCGGGTTATGTCACGGCCGAGATCGGGATCGCCGGCTGTCAGCGCAACGGCGCGGGCCCTCGCGTTGTGGATGAGCTTATATTCGTAGCCTGCATAGATGCTTGCACCGATCATGACAAGAAGGGCCAAGACGAGGAAAACGGATCCCCGTCCGACATGGCTTGGCACTGGAAAATGGATTCCGGCCAGGTGACTCTGTGGATCGAAGGGCTGCCGTGGGGACGTTCTTGAGCGCTCCAGAAAAGATCCGCTTCTCATGCCGAGGAATAGACCCACGAGCCGGAGAAGCATCACCGCAGCCACGGGAGCGAGGCCTCTAAAGCGTCTCATAGACATGCCCTCCCCGCGAGCGCACGGATCCTGAGCGGGAAATCCAGAGCCCTGCCAGAATAAGCGCCACGCCGGCATAGATGAGCCCCGCCGGAATCCACATGAAGAGCCCGGCCAGTTGCTGATCTTCCAGCGGTGTCAGCCCCCATTCTGGGGCGGCCGAAGTCTGGGTCGGATAGATGGGCCGTCGGAAGAAGGCGAGCAGGATGCCCAGGAAGCCTGTGTGGAGCGAGGTGACGAACAGATAGAAGATTGCGGGCCCATAAGCCCGCTCCCCTTCCCGCCCCGCCAGCAGCGCACGCCAGAATAGGATCGCGGTTACGAAGAAACTGAGATGCTGCAGCCAGTGGATCCAGGCATTGGCCAACGCAGCCTCATAGAGCGGCGGTGCGTGCCAGATCCAGAGGGCGGCGCCGTGGAGCAGGGTCGCGACGAGAGGGTTGGTCAGCCACCGCCATGACCGTGCCACGAGCGGGCGCTGGCCAATGCCGCCGAGCCTGTGCCGCATCGTCGCCGGAAAGGCCCAGAGAATGGCCACGGGGCGGCCAACGACCAGGAGCGGTGCGGCCATGGCCATAAGGATCTCGTGTTCGATCATGTGAGCCACAAAGAGGCGTTCGCCCAGCCAATGGAGCGGTGCAACAAGGGCGGCAACGATAAGGCTCCAACCCGCAGCAAAGCAGGCCGCCTGCCAGAGCTTCACGCCGCGCCCCATCCCGGCCCTCCGCCAGAGGCGAACGAGACCTGCGACATAGAGCGCGCCTGAAAGTGCTAGAGGGATCGTGACCCAGGGCGCCCAGGTCCATGTCGTTTCCACCGAGAGCCAATGCACATGGCCCGAATGAGCCTGAGCGGCACTGGCGACCATCAGGGCAAGGAGGAAGATCGTCGCCCTCATCGCTCGCATCCGTGGAAGACGAGGCCTGCCATGCCGTGCAGAAGGATCACCACCGTGAACAGGGCTGCGATGGCGATACCCATCAGCGCCAGGAAGCGATGTGGCCGACCTGCGCCGGTCGAGTCGGCTTGGGGCATCACGGCAGCCGTCGCATAGCCGCGCCAGGAGAGGAACCCGCCAATGAGACTCACAACCGCCATCGCAGCAGCGAAGATCGGGATGAGCGGCACCTGATGGGCACAGACCCACGGCACGGCGGCATAGTTGAACTGCGTGTCAATGAGCCAGGCGCCCGGGCCGGCGAAAATACCGGCCGATGGAATACCCCGTGAGAGCCACGCCGCCATGATCCTACCACCACCTCGGGAACCAGTAGATGAGCAGATAGATCGGAAGCCACGACGCCACGACGAAATACCAGTAGAAGGCATTGTCGCCGATGTCCGAGAAGCGCTTGCCGGGGCCGTGCCGGGTGAACATGAGCACCGTCAGGACAATCGTGTCGCCAATATCCGTCACGAGATGCAGCGTGTTCAGCCCGAGCAGGAACCAGAGGATCGACCCATAGGCATTCTGATCCCAGCGCACATGCAGGAAGCCGAGTTCCATGATGCGCAGTCCGACGAGCACGAGCCCGATCACGCTCATGATCACGAGATTGCGGCGGGACTTCGCGAGGTCCTCGCGCTCGCCGTCCCGCTTGGCCATGTGATTGGGCCAGAGGCTGGCGAGCATGACGATGGTGAACAGGCCGGACCAGAAAAGGTCGGGCACCGGTGCGCTGAGAGGCCAGTTGCCGTTGACGAAGACGAGATAGAAATAGGACCCGATCGCCAGCGCGAAGCCCATCCCCTCGGCCGCCGCAAAGCCGAGTGTCCCCCACCAGATCGGGCTGCGATGACCATAGGCGTAGCTCGGCATCTGGCGAGCATTGAGCACGATGCGGTGCGGCAGCATCTCATCCCCGGCAGGCGGCTTCATTGGACCAACGGTCATCGCTCGTCCTCCATGCTCGGCTTCGGCCAGAACCAACCCATCAGGGCAATGGCAAGCGGCAGGCACCCCCACACGACGGCCCAGGGGGTGAACATGGAGCCGACGAAGAGAACGGTCGTCGCCACCGCCGCGATGAACGGCCAGATCGACGGTTCAGGGGTGGTTTCCCGCAGGTCCGCTCGTCCATGGGTGACGGTTGAGACGATCTGCTCACGATTGTCGACGCTCAGGCCCGCCACGACGGGCAAGCTGTCGCGATTGGCCCAGAGCGGCTCGCGGTTTGTCACGACGGGAATGCGGTCGAAGTTCTGCGGCAGCGGCGGCGAAGCAGCAGCCCATTCGAGAGTTCCCGCGTCCCATGGATTGGGTCCTGCCAATGGCCCGCGTCGGGCGCTCGAGACGATGTTGTACAGAAACAGGATGAAGCTCGCGAAGAATAGCGCAGCTCCGACGGTCGAGAGCATATTGAGATTGCCCCACCCCATCTCCGGCAGATAGGTATAGACCCGCCGCGGCATGCCCATCAGGCCCGTAATGTGCATAGGGAAGAAGGCCACGTTGAACCCGATGAAGGCCAGCGCGAAATGCCATTTCCCGATCCGCTCGCTCATCATGCGCCCGGAAAATTTCGGAAACCAGTAATAGACGGCCGCGATCAGCGGGAAGACATTGCCGCCGATCAGCACGTAGTGGAAATGCGCCACGACGAAGAAGGTATCGTGCACCTGGCTGTCGAGGGGTACGGAGGCCAGCATGATCCCCGACAGGCCACCCGCCACGAAGATGAAGAAGAAGCCGATCACGAAGAGAAGCGGCGTGCGGAAGACAGGCCGCCCATCCCAGAGCGTTGCGATCCAGCAAAAGATCTGGATGCCGTTCGGGATGGCAATCAGCATGCTCGATGCGGTGAAGAAGCTCGCGCCAAGCTGTGGCAGGCCCGTGGTGAACATGTGGTGCACCCAAAGCCCGAACGAGAGAAATCCTGTCGCGATGAGCGCGAGCACCAGGGGGATGTAGCCGAAGGCCTGACGGCGCGCGAAGGTCACGACGATCGCGGAAACCCAGCCCGTGGCGGGAAGGAAGATGATGTAGACCTCCGGGTGGCCGAAAAACCAGAACAGATGCTGAAACAGAAGCGCGTCACCTCCCTCAGCCGGATTGAAGAAATGCGTTCCCACCAATCGGTCAAGGAGCAGCATCGCGGAGGCCGTGACCACGGCCGGGAGAGCGAAGACGATCACGAAGGAATTGACCAGCTCCGCCCAGACGAAGAGCGGAATCCGGTCGAGGGTCATGCCCGGAGCGCGCAGCTTGAACACCGTGGTGATGATCGAGATTGCGACCGCGATGCCTGCGACCTCCGTGAAGGTGATCATCTGCGCCCAGAAATCCGCTCGTTTGCCGGGTGAGAACTCAGGGCCGGACAACGGCACATAGGCGAACCAGCCGACATCCGGCCCGATGTTCAGCATGAAGGCGATCCAGACCATCGCGCCGCCGAACAGATAGACATAGTAGGAATAGGCGTTCAGGCGTGGGAATGCGATGTTGCGGGTGCCCAGCATGAGCGGCACCAGATAGACCGCAAAGGCCTCACCGATCGGCACCCCGAAGAGAAACATCATCGTGATGCCGTGCATCGTGAAAATCTGATTGTAGAGATCCGGACCGAGCAGAGTGTTCTCGGGCTGGGCGAGTTGCAGGCGCATGGTCACCGCCAGCAGGCCACCGAGGAACAGGAAGATGACAGCGGTGATGATGTAGCGGCGGCCGATGACCTTGTGGTCGACCGTGGAGAGAGCGCCGATCAGGCCCTTCTCCGTTCCCCAGGTCTTCGCAAGCCGCGCGGAGAGCTCGGGCCCATCGACCCGATCGTCCCGCAATTCATCCGGGCTCGGCGGTTCGTCGGCTTCGCTCTGCACGCCAGGCGGGGCGCCCGGCTCGCCGGTGACAAGGCGCGTGACTTCAGCACCAGCGTCGAACTCGTGAGACGTGATGGCCCTGGTCACTTCAACCCCTCCAGATAGCTTGCGAGAGGCTGAACTTCATCGGGCTCGAGCTGAATCGTCGGCATGTTCACGCCCGGCTTGATGCCATGCGGATCGACGATCCACGCAGCGATGTTACCCCGCGTCGTCTCCAGAGTACCGGCCCCAATATAGCGGCGGCTCCCCACATGCGTGAGGTCGGGCGCGACCTTGCCGCCCGCATCCGTGCCGCGGACCTGGTGGCACATGATGCAGGGCTTGGAGAGAAAGATCTCCATGCCGTGCTGTCGCTCCGAATCCGCAGGAGGAATGGCAGAGGATAGCTGCTGTTCGCGCCAGCGCTCGAAATCCTCCTTGCCTTCGGCCACGACGAGCAGACCCATATGGGCATGCTGGAGGCCGCAAAATTCCGCGCACTGGCCCCGGTAGACGCCCGGGCGATCCGCTTGAATCTGGATCTGGTTCTGGCGCCCCGTGATGGCATCCATCTTGCCCGTGAGGCTCGGGACCCAAAAGGAATGAATGACGTCGGAGGATTCGAGCTTGATCAGTACAGGCTCATTGACTGGGATGTGGATCTCGTTGGCAGTGGTAAAGACCCGGCTCGGCTGGGTGTCCTCGTAGGTGATCTTCCACCACCATTGCTGCCCTGTGATCAGGAGCGTTAGTGCTTCATTCTCGCGGGCGAACAGCACCTTCTGGGCTGCGTAGCTCAATCCAGTCAGAGATATGACTGTCAGGAGAGTCAGACTGATAGCGACTGAAACGATGATGGTCATGCGCCGCTCGGTCTCAGGGCTCGTCGCCAGCGGATCAGTATCAATATGGCGCCTCCTGCGCAGCGACAGGAGAAAAGCGATCATCGTGAGAACCCACACCGCGCCAAGCACGGCGACAAAGATCCAGAACATGTTGGCCAGAGCGCTGGCTGACGGGCCTTGAGCGTTGAGCACCGATTGCCAGTCCTGGCATCCTCCCAAGGGCATCAAAACGATGATGAAAGCGCGCGAGAGCCTTCTCATCCCCACCTCACTGCGGCATCTGGGCAGAGGATGGAATCTGCCCGCCGTCGATCACTTCGCCCGGAGGCCGCCGCTGTTCGGCCGGGCCCGGGCTCAGATCATCCTTGCGGCTAGGCGCTGCAGCCTTGGGCACGTTGCGGCCCATGGAGCGGACATAGGCCGCTATCTGCCAGATCTGAGCATCCGGCACCTTGCCGCGGAACGACGGCATGCCATTTGGCCTGCCCTCACGGATCGTCTGCACGATGTTCTCGATCTGCCCTCCATAGATCCAGCGATCATCCATCAGCGGTGGGCCTGAATCGCCGCCGCCATTGGCATGGCAGCCATTGCAGTTGAACCAGACATAGAGGCGTTGGCCCTGAGAGATGTGGTAGGCGTTCTCCTCGTATTCCTTGCCTACTCCCGAGCGCTGCTCGGTCGGCCCGCTCGGTCCTGCCGATAGAGGCGACAAGGTGATCTTCTCGTTCGTCTCGGACGTCATTGGATTGGCGCGGTATTCCCGATCCTCCCGCTCGCACGCGGCGAGAGCCAATGTTGTGAGGGACAGGATCAGGAACCGTCTCACGGTGAACTCCCTGCCCCTTTCAGGCCGCTGTCGAGGCGGGGGACATGGTAGGCGGCCAAGATCGCATTCACCTCGGCACGACGCCGTGCTAGAGCGGCCTCGACCTCCTGGCGCAATGTTTCGTCCTCCTTTCGCACCGCCATGGAGATGTCGAACACCATCGGCAGTTGCGGCCCGTCGAAGGTCGGATGCACTGGGGCGACTTTGAGCGAGACGCTCTCATGCTCTGCAAAATAGCCACCGAGGGGTCCCCAAACGATCGCGACGTCGATCTCGCGCTTCGCCAGGGCTTCGAGAATGCGTGCAGGCGGATTGGGATCGCTGTAGTCGCCATAGATCATAAAGCCACGCACATTCTCGACGATGCCGCGTCGGCTGAGCGCATGGGACGGCGGTGTATTGGATCCATCGTCCCCGATGAGATGCACGCCGATCTTCACCTGACGAAGAATCGGATCGTCCAGAGACCCGATGGCAGGACCATCGGAGCGTGTCACGAAAACATAGGATGAGCGATAGTAGGGAGCCGTCGTGCGCACCCCTTCAAGCCTGGCAGGCAGGCCGGGGACGAGATCGCAGATCTCAGCCTTGAGTGTGTTTCTCAGAAAGCCGCGACGCTGCGCCCACCAAGTATAGCTCACCTTGGCGCCGAGTTCCTCGGCAATCAAGGAAACGAGCTTGTTCTCGAATCCCTCTCCGGCCTCGTTGGAAAACGGCAAATTGTTGGGATCGGCACAGACACGAAGCTCACGAGCCTGAACGCTACCGGCGATCAGTATTGCGCTAGCAACGGCAACTCGCCTAAGGAAGCTTGAACACATAGAGTGTTCCCCCCTTGGTGGTGACATTCTTCAGCTCGCGCACTGCATTGACGAAACCTTTCGCGGCAGTGCCATCACGTGGGTCGAGATCGTTGGATACGATGGATCCGGCCCAGCCTCCGACGCCTGAGAGAACAGCAACATATTGCCTGCCATCGGGCCCGCGATAGGTGGTTGGCTGACCGATGATCCCGGAATCGACCTTGAACTGCCACAGCACCTCACCCGAGCGGGCATGCACCGCCTTGAACCAGCCATCCAGGGTGCCGTAGAAGACGACATCGCCGGCCGTCGCAAGCGCGCCACTCCAGAGTGGGAAGCGCTCGTTGATCGTCCAGAGTTCTTTGCCTTCCTTGATATCCCAAGCCGTGAACTCGCCCATATGGCCGCCCGGTCCGGGATACATACGGACTTCCGCACCCACATAGGGCGTTCCGGCGATGTAGTTCGGCTCCACGCTCTCCCAATCCATGCACATGTTCATGTGCGGGATGTAAAGAAGGCCAGTCTTGTGCGAGAAGGCGCTCGGGTTCCAATCCTTTGCGCCAGGCGCGGTCGGACAAATGTTGCGGATCACGCGGTTGTTGACGGGCTCCTTCTCGGAGTTGACCTGAAGCCGCCCCGTCTTCATGTCGACCCCCGTCACCGCCGTCAGGGCATGGAAAGGCTTGGCTGAGAGCACCTCCCCATTGGTACGGTCGATCACATAGACGAAGCCCGTACGCCCGGGATGCACCATCACCTTTCGAGGCTCGCCCTCCCACTCCATGTCGAGAAGGATCATCTCATTGACAGTATCCCAGTCATGAAGATCGTGGGGGGAAGTCTGATAGAACCATCGCGCTTCGCCCGTATCCGCGTCGCGCGCGAAGATACCGGCGGTCCATTTATTGTCTCCGGGGCGTTGGTTGGGATTCCAGGGTCCGGGATTGCCGGTGCCATGATAGAGCAGGTTCAGCTCGGGATCATAGGACAGCCAGCCCCAGACCGTGCCCCCGCCCTGCTGCCAGGCATCGGCCGGCCAAGTCGTGACACCTAGATCCTTGCCCTTGTCGCTGTCGTAAAATGGCTTGAAGGCAGGTCCGATCTTCACGTCCTGATCGGGCCCCGTATTGTAAGCCTTCCAGAGGCTCTGGCCCGTTTCGGCATCGAGCGCCTGGATCCAACCCCTCACCCCATACTCGCCGCCCGAGATACCGACGAACACCTTGCTCCTGACCACAAGGGGGGCCATCATCATGGTCTCGCCACGGTTGATGTCGCCGAGCTTGGTCTTCCAGACCTCTTCACCCGTCTCGCCATTCACCGCGACCACATGAGCGTCAAGCGTGGTGAAGTAAACCTTGCCATTGGCGAAGGTGGGGCCACGGTTGACCACATCGCAGCACGCCACTCCCTGTGCGGCCGCGGCCGGCTTCGGGTTGTACTGCCATTTCATTGGTGCCCCGGGCTTGGTCAGGTCCAAGGCATAAAGAATGTTGGGATAGGGCGTGAGCATGTACATCGTGCCCCCGACGACCAGCGGCGCGGATTCCTGCCCTTTGTTCACCCCGGTCGAGAAGGTGAACGCGACCTGAAGGTTCTTCACGTTCTCGGCACTGATCTCCGAAAGATCGCTATAGCGGGTATTGGCAAAATTCTTCTGAGGCATCGACCATTGCCCGTCCTCGGGCGTGGCCGCGAAGGATGGCGCTGCTGGCTGGGGTTGGCTCGATTGGGCAAGAATCGGAAGGACGGGCTGAACGAACAGCGAAAATGCCAAGGTCAGGGCAAGGCGAGCGCTACCCAAGATTGATCTCCAGGCCGCGAAGACGAAACGTACTGTCAGCGGCTTGTCTCCAACCGTCCAGGTTCAAAGATGTTCCTGAAATGTGATCCAATGGTAAGGGAACCCTGTCAGCGCCAATACTCCTGGATGGGAATGCCGTACTTGGAAGACGCGCGAACAAGGATGTAGGCTCCGATGGCAGCAAGCAGGCTGATGAGGAGCAGTGCGACCACGAAGCCCGGATCGCGGAAAATGCGGAAATCTTTCCTGAAGGAGCTGGTGCGTGGCCGTATCATAATCAGCCCTGGCAAAGTTCATCCCTTGAGCCAACTAGGAACCGGGATCCGTGTTCCTGGACGGCTCAGTTGGCTACTTGGCACCCCGTGTATTCCGGATACTACGACCGGGATCACAGCTCAATGGAAAGGCCGAAGAACACAGCGCGAGGCTCCGACGCCAACGCTTTCAAGGAGGTCTTATCCGATCCCGTCGGCGTCGTCTTGAGTGCCCGATATCGCACTCGTGCAAGGAGGCTTGGTGGCGGTTGGTCCGCTACACCCCGACCGCACCCTGAAGCAAGGTCCCAAGCGGCCCGCGTTTGGCATTGCGGTCGGAACGCCAGTGTATTTCGATGTTGCCTGATGAATCCGACGAGGAGCATGATCATGGATAGCAGAGCATTTAGCCCAGTTAGGGCGCTGCGCCTTTCGGCCGGGCTGCTGCTCGTAGGGCAACTCCTGTACATCATGGTTACGCAGTTCCATGCCGGGGGTGACGCCAACAACCATCCTGGCATCTTCGCAGCGTACGCCGCGAACGGGATATGGGCGGCCGTACATGTCGGCCAGTTCGTGAGCATGGCGATCCTGATTGCGGGACTGTTGGCCCTATTCTTCGCCTTGGACGTGCGGGAAGGAACGGCGACATGGGCGGGTCGCTTCGGCGCCGTTTCGGCGACGGCTGCGCTGGCACTGTACGGCGTCCTCCAGGCGGTGGATGGCATCGCCCTCAAACAGGCCGTGAACGCATGGGCGATCGCCCCGGAGGCCGAAAAGGCGGCGCGCTTTGCAAGCGCCGAGGCGATCCGCTGGCTCGAGTGGGGGGTAAGAAGCTACCAGGACTTCGCGCTGGGTCTCGCCTTGCTCCTGCTCGCGGTCGCGGTGGTACGGCTGGCTTGGGCTCCGCGGCCGATCGCCTACCTGATGGGGCTCTCCGGCCTCGCCTACCTGGTGCAGGGCTGGGTGCTCGGCTCCCAAGGCTTCTCGCCGATGCATTCAGTCGCCATCGTGCTGGCCTGGGTTGTGACCCTGGTGTGGATGATCTGGCTGGGCGTGGTCGCCTGGCGGATGCAGGATTCGGGGCTGTCCGCTGAACCCGGGCGCCTCACCGGCACAATCTAAACCTCCTCTGGCCGCTTAATCCAGCCGGACGTTCGGATGCGTGGCTCCGGGCATCGCAGCCCGAACGGCGAATACGCTTTCAGAATTGCCCTTCGCCCCTTGCGGTATCGCTTAGGCGATTGGTGGGTCCGATCCGAGCGACCATTGTGGGACAAAGCGTCGGTGGTTTCAGGTCCCCGCAACCAACACAAGAACGCCTGTCCGCAAACGCGGCAGGGGTTTTTGTGTTGGTTGCGGCCGGGCAGACCCTAACAAGAGCCGCCGAACAAGGCGCGAGATGGCTCTCCAAGCTCACTGAGCGGACGCGCGGCCGGCCGCGGATAGCTCGCTCCGAGAGCACGGGGCAAGACACCCTCCCCGCGCCAGTGCCATCGTCGCGCTCAGCACGCCAATCAGCTCCACCGCTTCGTCCGCAAGCGGTCTCTCCAGGCGTTCCTGCCCATGCAACAATGGACCGCCCCTACTTTGACATGCCGGTCGTGCTGTCAAATTGGGCCACACGAGGAGCCCCTCCAATGTCATCAGCCAATCGGTAGAGGGTCTCCGCGGCGCTGGGCCCCGGGACAGCGGCATGTCCAGCCTCGTTGATCTTCTCTCAGGCGACGATCACGGGAAAGGCCGGTAGGATGGGATTGAGCATGCCGAAGGTTCGGAACGTGAAGCCGGTCCCTCGGTCCGGGGCAATCTTTGGTCCTTCAGGCGCGACTGTCCGCGCACCGTGGATCCCTACTGCTGGGCACGCTGGCGGCGTGGCTTGGTCGGCGTGATTCCCTGGGCCATCTGAAGGCAAGTCAGTATGTCGACGTAACTGGGTGAGCCTCCGATCTGCGCCTCACCCGCGCAGGTTTCGCGATGGGCTGCCGCCGCGCTGTCCCATATTGCCTTGAGCTCGCGCTCCGCATCCCTCTCGTCGCGCATGCAACCCTCGTAGGGGTTGGCATCCTCAGGAAGCAGACGCGGGGCGGCCCTGCAGGTCGCCTCGACGTCGAGGCGGGGCATCTGTTGGGCCCCTGCGGCCGGAGCCCACAGGCTTGAGCACAGCAGCACCAGACCGAACGAGCATACCCTCATGGCATCCTCCTATGGTTGCGCATAGCGATCCAGGGTCGCTGCGACCTCGGCCGCCAGATCCCGGATCAGGTCCCGGTACTCCGCGCGTCGCTCGTCCCTCAGCGGCGAGGTCGAATGCTCCCACCGCTCCAGGACCGCCTCGGCGTCGGCGAGATCCGCGCACAGCGACAGGAAATCCTCGTCGCGCCTCGCGAGTTCCTCAATGGCGTGTCCTCGATCCGGAAAGCGGGCGACGGCGGCGAGCACGCGCTGATCCATGGCATGGCGACCTTGGCACTGCGGTGAGGCGCGACGCGCCGTCCCACAAATGCCAGCATCGCGCCTTATCGTCAGGATCGGGAGTAGTTTACGGTAGTCTACATCGGTAGAGGCCCTCCCGCCACCCAGCAAGGGATCGGCCCATGCACGACGACAGTGACATCGCTGTCGGTGGGCCGCCGAACGCGCAGTCGCCGCCTTCGGCCGATGGCGTGCGCGCCCAAGTGGAGCGGCTCCTGGCCAGTCCCGACTTCGATGTTCCTGCCCGGGCCCGCAAGTTTCTGAGATACATCATCGAGGAGACGCTGGCCGGCCGGGCCGACCGGATCAAGGGCTACTCGGTCGGGCTGGAGGTCTTCGGGCGCGATCCCGACTTCGACGCCCAGTCCGATCCCGTCGTGCGGATCGAGGCCGGAAGGCTGCGCCGCGCCCTGGAGCGCTACTACCTCTCGGCCGGCCTGTCGGATCCGGTCGTCATCACCATCCCGAAGGGGGCCTATGTCCCCCACTTCGCCGTACAGACGCCCTTGCCCATGGATCCGTCCGCGCCCGCCGCTCAGCCGGTTGCGGACGCCACCGGATTGGTGCCGTCAGCGCGGCCATGGCTCCTTGGCCTCGGCATCGGAGCGGCCGCCATGGCGGCTGCTCTTGCCGGCTTCGCCCAGTGGGGCAGACCATTTGGTGGCGAGCAACCAGTGTACCAGCGATCCGCATCGCTGCCTCCCGGGGGAGCGACCCTCATCGTGATGCCCTTCGTCGATCTGGGCGAGCCTCCGGCTGCCAAGATCTACGCCGACGGCCTCACTGAGGAGGTTCTGAGCCAACTCGCCCGCTTCAAGGAAATCACCGTGCTCGGGCGGGAGACGTCGCGGAGCCTCCCGCCGGACGCCGATGCCGTCCGGATCCACCGCGATCTCGGCGTCAGGTACGTATTGGAGGGGAGCGTCCGGGCCGCGTCGAACCGCCTGCGCGTCACGAGCCGCCTGCTCGATGCCGGGATGGGAACGGTCCTGTGGTCGCGCAGCTACGACGACGACATGCGGGTCCGCGACCTCCTCACAATTCAGGACAGCGTCGCGCGACAGGTCGCCACCGCCGTGGCGCAGCCTTACGGCATCATCCATCGGGCGGACGAGACCCGGACCGGCTCACGCGCACCGGACGACCTCGAAGCCTATCACTGCACTCTGCGGTTCTATGCCTACCGGGCCGGGTTGTCCGAGGAGGGCCACGCGGACACCCGGACCTGTCTCGAATGGGCCGTCGCGCGCCATCCGGGCTATGCGACCGCTTGGGCGATGCTGTCCATCCTGTACCTCGACGAGGATCGGTTTGCGTTCAACCCGAGGACCGGGGCCGCCGCACCAAGCCAGCGCGCTCTCGACGCCGCCCGCCGCGCGATCCGGCTCGACCCCGAGAACGTCCGGGCCCTCCAGGCCCTGATGATGGCGCTGTTCTTCGCTCAGCAGCCTGCGGAGGCGCTCGCAATTGGAGAGCGGGCCCTGGCGCTCAACCCGAACGACACGGAGTTGCTCGGCGAGTTCGGGAGCCGTGTGGGGTTGGCGGGAGACTGGAAGCGCGGCAGCGAGCTGCTGGAGCAGGCCCTCGCCCGAAATCCGGGCCATTCCGGTTTCTACAGCGGGACCTTGGCCCTGCACGCCTACATGCAGCGAAACTACGCACGCGCCAGGATCCTGATCCGGCAGGCCGGCCAGGAGAAGTTCCCGCTCTACCATCTCGTCGCATCAGTCATTCACGCTCAACTCGGGAGCCAGTCCGAGGCGGCCGAGGCCCGGGACCGGTTCCTCCAGATGCGTCCTACCCTCTTCGAGCACTGGGACGAGGAGATCGCCAAGCGAAACTTCCGGCCGGAGGATGCCGCGCATTTGGCCGAGGGTGCACGCAAGGCGGGCTTCCCCTTGCCGGCCCGCACAGCGGCGGAAGCGGCCCTTCAAGCGTCCCCTTCACAGCACTGAACGGCACCCATCACGTAAACTACACGAAGCTACAGGCGGGCGGCGGCCCTCATTGCTAGCGTCGGAGAGGAGAAAGAGCCGCCATCTCGGCAGGCCGCATCAGCTTCAGCGCCGCGATGCACGGGCGCATTCGAGGGAGCGACCATCCTGTCACCGCTTTCCAGCTACTCCCGAAGGCTCCTTGACCCTGCGCTTCTGGCAGGTGCCGCCGCGATCGGCGGGACCATGACCAGCGCTCTCGCCATCACCGAGCAGGAGGCCCACGACATCGGGGTCGAGGCGTACGTATACGTCTATCCACGGGGTACCATGGACGTGACGCGCAGGCAGTTCACGAACCTCGAGCCAGGCAAGATCCCAGGCCGCGGGCCGATGAACATGTTCAACAACCTATCGGCCTATCCGTCGCCTGACGACAGGGGCGTCGTGCGTCCGAACTCGAGGACGCGGTCTACCCGTTCAACCTAGGCGATGCGGACAGCCGCCCGCTCGACGGCACGAACAATTACACGATCCATTTCGAAAAAGGCGCCATGCCTCCCGTGGGGGCCTTCTGGTCGATCACCCTCTATGACCCTGAGGGTTTCCCGGTTCCCAACAGCCTCAATCGTTCTGCGGTGAGCAGCTGGATGCCCTTCAAGTACAACCCGGACGGTTCGCTCGACCTCTATCTCCAGAACCAACGCCCTGGCAACGACAAGGAAGCCAACTGGCTTCCCGCGCCGAAGGGCCCCTTCAACCTGGCCATGAGGCTGTATGCACCAATGTCGGCGGTTCTGACCGGACGGTGGGATCCGCCTCCTGTCATGAAGGAGGAAACGACGTCGAGCATCTCCGCCCAGTAAGGAGCACGTCGGAGCTTCCGCTTCGTGCCACATGGCTGCGACCTCGTCGGACGGCACCCGGACCGTGCCCGGGGCTAGCAGCGCTACGAATTCGACATACTCCGGCACGGGCCGATACTCGGCATCAGCGCCCGGTTCTGGGCCTTAGGGTTTGCTTATCGCGATCAGATGATCCCAGGCTGGCGTCGAAGGTCCCCACCGGGTGAATTCCTAACCTTCGGCATCGCGATCCAACCTCAGGATTGCAGCGCTGCAAATCAGGCCTTGGCTTTCCTCCCTATCAGGAAGGCGGTCGACATTCGTCCCTTGCCTCTCAGGCTGATAACACCGCGCGGTTCGAATTCGTATCGGTGCTCGAGTGCCCTCCGCATCTGCTCCGACACCTGGATGCGTCCGGGCAGGCTACAAGCCTCGAGGCGACTGGCGACGTTCACCGTGTCGCCCCACACGTCATAGATGAACTTGTTCATCCCGATCACACCGGCGACGACCGGGCCGGAATGCATGCCAATTCTCGCACGGAACTGGATCTTGGCGTCCAGGTTGAGCTCGGCCAGGACCTCAAGCATACCGAGAGCCAGTTCCCCCATGATCTCGGCATGATCCGATCTCACCTCGGGCAGGCCCGCGGCCGCCATATAGGCATCGCCGATGGTCTTGATCTTTTCGACGCCCAGGCTTCCGGCAAGGGCGTCGAATGCTGAGAAGATCCGGTTGAGGTTCTCGACGAGCCGACCGGGCGCGATGCGTGCGGCGACTTTGGTGAACCCCACCAGATCACAGAACAGAATGGTGACATTCTCGAAACGGTCGGCGATCACCGCTTCGCCGTTGTTGAGGCGGCCGACGATCTGCCCCGGCAGGATGCTGCGGAGCAGAGCATCGGATCGTTCCTTTTCGGCTTTCAGCTGCGCAAGATAGCCGAGTTCCCGGTCGTGCCAGTGCTTGCGCTCGAGACAGGCATTGATGCGGGCCCGGAGCAGGACCTGATCGAAGGGCTTGGGCAGATAGTCCTCGGCGCCGGCCTCGATACACCGGATGACGCTATCGATTTCCTGAAGGCCGGAGATCATGATCACGGGAATTCCCCGCGACCGTTCGTTGCCCTTGATCCGCTCCAGGACCTGAAGGCCGTTCATGTCAGGCATCATCAGATCGAGCAGGATCAGGTCAACCTCTTCTGTATCCAGAAGCTGCAGGGCCTGCCGACCTGACCAGGCCTCAAGCGCCTGATGCCCCTCGCGCTCCAGGTGGCGCATGAGCAGGCCGCGATTACTGGCATTGTCGTCGACGACCAGAATCCTTCCTGTTTCTCGTGGATTCTGCTGAGAAATGTCGGGAGCTCTTATGGCGAGCAGCGGGTCGGCCGCCATGAGCCGCACGCGCCCTGTCTCGGTCTCCGCCCTGGTGGCATGATCACCGGAGAAGTTGACGATCCACTCGAGACTGGCGAGGAGGCGGGCGACCTCGGTCAGAAGCCGTTCCAGATCCTGACGCAGCGAAATGGCGCCGGCATCCGCGACGTCTTCGAGCAACATCTCGCCATAGCCCTTGATGGCGTTGAGCGGGTTGCGAAGGTCATGAAGCAAGTGCTTCTGAAAGTCGGACAGGCTCTCCCCTTCGAAATGCGCCAGTGTCGCCTCGCTGTCGAGGAGCCCTTCGACAAGGCTGAGTAAGGACCCGGCAGCCTCCAGAACGCGGTCGATGTCGGGCAACAGGTCCGGCAGTCCGAGTCGGCCGGCCTCATCACGAAGAATATCGGCGTAACCGGCAATCGCATTCACCGGAGCCAGAAGTTCCTGCCGGACATGAGCAAGACGGGCGTTTGTCTGGCGGTCACGCAGAAAACGCTTGGACAGACGACCCTCAGGGGGCAAACCCCGCTTCATGGAGAGCCGGCCCGGAGAAGGCGCTCGATCTTTGCGAGCAGGCGGTCGAGTTCGACGGGCTTGGTGTCGTAGTCATCGCATCCTGCCGCCACTGCCTTCTCCCGATCGCTCGACATGGCATGTGCCGTCAGCGCGATGACCGGGATGGCTCGGGTCTGCGGCTCTGCCTTGAGCCGCCGTGTGGCTTCCCAACCGTCCAGGACCGGCAGACTCATGTCCATCAGGATGAGGTCGGGTTTGCCGTCAGTTGCGACACGCAAGCCTTTCGCCCCGTCCTCTGCCATGAGAACGTCATAGCCCTTCCGTACGAGCCTGCGCGAGAGCATGTCCCGATTCAGTTCGTTGTCTTCGACCAAAAGGATCGTGGGCATGATCGCCTCCGATTTTCGGGCAAGAGAGCCAAACGACTAGCGCGCGCCCTCCATGAATCGGCGTGACACGCTCGTTCCCGTACCTCTCGCGATCATATCGTGAATGACGCCAACAAGCTCGGATCTCGTGTAAGCCCCCTTCTGGAAGACTCTTTCGGCATGCTGATTGAGCCATGTGACCTCCTCAGCGCTCAGATCCTTGGCGGTGACGACCACGACCGGGATGTCACGCCACTTGGCTTCCCGGCGCATGGTGTCAAGCACCTCGAATCCGTCCATCCCCGGCATCATCAGGTCCAGGACAACCGCCGCCGGCCGCGTTCGGCCGAGAATGGAGAGCGCAGCGGTGCCATCGGCAGCTTCGGCGACTGACCAGCCGCGCTTCGACAGGATCCTGCGCAGCATCTCACGTGTCATTGGATCATCATCGACGACGAGAACGGGGACGTCACCATTGCCGGCATGGAAGCGCCCGAGGGCTCCGAGCAACGCATCCGGATCGACGGGCTTGGTCAGATAGTCGGCGGCACCAAGCGCATAGCCCATTTCCCGATCCCCCAAGATGGTCACGAGGACCACCGGGATGCTTCGCAGCTCCGCATCAGCCTTGAGTTCCCGTAACACCGCCCAACCGTCGAACTCGGGCATGATGATGTCCAGCGTAATGGCATCAGGCCGAACTTCACGAGCAAGATGCAGGCCCTCACGCCCGCCACCGGCATGCACGACCCGATAACCGCGGACGCCGAGTTCACGCTCGAGCAGGTCATGTGTGGTGCGTTCGTCGTCGATCACCAGCACCGTGCCGGCTGTGCCCTCGGCTCTTTCCGGGGACGGCGTCTCGCCCGCGATCGGGCAGACGGCCGGAAGGGTCACGACGAATGTGGAGCCCACGCCGGGTTCGCTCTGGACCTTCACATCACCGCCGAGCATGAGGCAGAAATGTTTCGTGATCGCGAGCCCGAGCCCCGTTCCGCCATAGTTCCGGGTCGTCGATGCATCTGCCTGGCTAAACGCTGAGTACAGTTTCGCCATCTGCTCCGGCGTCATTCCGATGCCGGTATCCGAAACCTCGAACTCCAGATAGTCGCCGCGTCCACCGGTCAATCGCTTCGCCGAGAGGATTATTCTGCCCTGCTTCGTGAACTTCGCTGCGTTGCTGAGGAGATTCAAAAGGATCTGTCGTACCTTTGTCTGGTCCGACCGGGCTGTTCCGAGGTCGGGGTTCCCCCGCACTTCGAACAGGTTGCCGTTCTTGGCCATGAGCGGCGGAACAGTCGCGCTCACGTCAGCCAGGAGACCGGCGACGTCAATCTCCTCAAGGAAGAGATCCATTTTGCCGGCCTCGATCTTTGAAAGATCGAGAATATCGTTGATGAGGCCCAGCAGGTGTTTCCCGGCGCCGCGAATCTTTTCGAGGTCCGGCCTGAGCTCCGGCCGAACCAGATCACCCGATTCTTCCAGGAGAATCTCGCTATATCCGATGATGGCGTTCAGCGGCGTCCTGAGCTCGTGGCTCATGCTTGCAAGGAAGTCCGATTTCGCCTGGCTCGCCCGAACAGCCTCGTCACGGGCCGCCGCGACCTCGGCAGTGCGTTGCCGCACAAGCTCCTCCAGATGATTGTTGAGCTGCTGGAGGCGGGCGTTGGCGTCGAAGATCTCGCGAGTCTTTTCCTCAGCGATCCTCTCAGCAGCCTTCCGCGCCCGCCTCTCCCTTTCCAGGCGTCGCTCGAGCTGCTCGATCGTACTCACGACAGTGTACCTCGTTGGGTAATCAGGAACCGCGCGGCCGTACCCTGCCCGTTCGAGCGATCCTCAACCTCGACTTCGGCATCCTCCCTGAAGTGCGCAATGCAGCCGCGGATCAAACCCTCGGCGAGGGGAGCGAACGGACGAGTGGATCGGTACGTGAGACGCAGGCATCCGGGCTGGGACGTGTCACACTCGAAAGATGGCAACTCCGCCTCAGGGTAAAGCTTGCGCACCTCCACATGAATGTAGTTTTCGATTCGCTCTAAAAATTGAAAAGACGTGTCGATCCCATCGAAGTATTGAGGGAACAGAACATAAAACCGCTCGAACATGTACAGACCGAAGGTCCGCATGAGATCCGCAGGACTGATGCCCGTCTCTTGGCTGAGACAGGACACGAGCTTGATCATTTCACGGTGATCGTAAGTCCCAACACTCGTGTATGCACCTCCCGAAGGGAGATCGGCGCCTTCGACAATGGTGTCTGCCAATTCCGGTGAGAATTTACTCTCAACCATCTCAAGGAATTCAGTGAAGACGATACCCTTCATGGTCTGAATGCCTGCTGACCTGTCAACGCTCTGGGTTGACGCTCTCGGCGAGCGCAGTCCGGCCGCGCTTGCTCGGCAGGTTAACACTCACGGCATCCTTTGGGAATGGCGAGCCACTCTACCCCATCCGGCTATACTGAGGTGTTGACGTACAATGACCGCGAACCCGATCCATGCCTTTAGCCGATCCGGCAACCGTCCCTCCTGGGCCTCGTTCCGGTCTTCACGGTTTCCATCGGATCAAATGCACCGGCATCGGGTTGTCCTGCGGACAACCTGAACCGAAGGCACTGCACGATGGCCGATCCGGCTCCGGCCCCTACACCCCCGCCAGCCCTCCAGCCCACAGGGTCTCCGATCCTGACGGCTGGCGGCATTGTTCTTGCCATCGCAGGGCTCTACTTCGGCCGGGATATCTTCGTTCCCTTTGCGCTAGCCATCCTTCTGAGCTTCGCCTTGGCGCCGCTGGTGAACTGGTTCAGGCGATGGCGACTGCCCCGCGTCGCAGCGGTACTTGTCGCCGTGACGCTGGCCTTCGTCCTGATCTCGGGCATTGCCTTCGTCGTCGGGCGCCAGCTCGTCCAGCTCGCCAACAACCTCCCCGCCTACCAGACCACCATCACCAACAAGATCCGCTCGTTGCAGGCCTCTGCTCCCGGCGGAGGGATCGTGGACAAGGTGACGACCACCATCCAGGACGTCAGCAAGGAGATATCCGGAGAAAAGGCTCCTGAAGATGCTACAGCGCCAACGCCCGGGGCTGGCTTGGGCAGCGGCTCCACCCGGGAGCCGGTGACGGTGCGGCTCGAGACGCCGCAGGCCAAGCCGCTCGAGATCATCCGGACCGTTGTCGGCCCGCTGCTCGCACCACTCGCGACCGCTGGCCTGGTGGTGATCTTCGTGATCTTCGTGCTGCTCGAGCGGGAGGACCTGCGCGACCGTTTCATCAAGCTGGCGGGAGCAGGCGACCTCCAGAAGAGCACCCAGGCCATCAACGACGCCGCCGCCCGGGTCAGCCGCTACTTGCTGATGCAGCTTGTCGTGAACCTGACCTACGGCATCCCCATCGGCATCGCTCTCTACTTCATCGGCGTGCCGAATGCCCTGCTGTGGGGTCTGCTGGCGGCGGTGCTGCGTTTCGTTCCCTATCTTGGTCCCTTCCTGGCCGCCCTCTTCCCGATTGCTCTGGCGATCGCGGTCGATCCGGGTTGGACCATGCTGTTCTGGGTGCTGGGATTGTTCCTCGTCGCCGAACTCGTCAGCAACAACGTGGTCGAGCCATGGCTCTATGGCTCCAGCACCGGGCTCTCGTCGCTGGCCATCATCATGGCGGCGATCTTCTGGACCAGCCTGTGGGGTCCGGTCGGGCTGTTCCTCGCCACCCCTCTCACGGTCTGCCTCGTCGTGATCGGCCGCTACGTGCCGCAGCTCGAATTTCTCGGTGTCCTCCTCGGCAGCGATCCGGTGCTCGCCCCGGAGGAGCGGCTCTATCAGCGCCTGCTGGCCGGAAACCTGGAAGAGGCGGTGGAAATGGCCGAGGACTATGTCGACGAGCACTCCTCGCGCGAGTTCTACGACAACGTGGCCATACCCGCTCTCCGCCTGGCCGAGAACGACCGCCAGCGCAGCACCACCGACACCAACTACCGACGGCTCGTCGCCGACACGGCGATCTGCGTCGTGCGCGAAGTCGAGGACCATGTCCGCGAGAAGGCCGCCTCCGAGGACGAAACGGCGGTGGATGAGGATCGCGCAACGCGCGAGCGAGAGGATCGGCCCATTTCGGTGCTCTGCCTGGCGGGACGCACGGAGCTCGATCGTGCAGCCTCCGAGATGATGGCGCAGGTGCTCGACGAACAGGGCATCGGCGCTCGGGTTCTCCCGCCGATCGCCGTCAGTCAGGGAGCCTTGGGGCAGCTCGATCTCACAGGCGTGGACGTGGTGTGCCTGTCGTACCTGCATCCGCAGCCGCAGGTTTATGCCCGCTACATCTGCCGTCGCCTGCGCCGCCGCGCACCGCACGTGAAGCTCGTCGTCTGCTGCTGGAACCTGGCGCCCGGGACGGAGCAGTCGGACGACCTCAAGAAGCAGATGGCGGCCGATGCGGTCTTCGCGTCACTTGCGGCCTGTGTCGAGCAGGTGAATGCTTGGGTCTGTCGCCCGGCATCGACAGGCGAAGCGCCCGCGATCCTTCCCGATACCGAGCAGGCGCAGATTTCGGCACTGCATGAACTCGGTTTGGCCTCGGCGAAGAATCGTCAGTTCGATGACGTGGTCAGGAAAGTCGGGCAGGCGTTCGATGTCCCGATCGCCCTTGTCACCTTTCTGGACGAGGTGCAGCATCCCCACCCGGATGCCGCAAGCCCATCTCAGGAAACGCCGGTCACGCAGCAGACCTCTCACGAGGAATCCCTCGACGCCCGCGTGATCGCTGCGAACGAGGTGCTGTTCTCCACGGATGTCACGGAGGATCCCCGCTTTGCCGACGATCCGCGCGTCTTGGAGAAGGGCATCCGCTTCTACGCCGGGGCACCGCTACGGACTTCAAGAGGACTCGTAATCGGCACCCTATGCCTCATCGACGCCCGCCCGCGCGAATTCCCGGAGACGGATCGCCAACGCCTCCAGGATATGGCCAACGAACTGATGGGCCAGATCGAGCGTCGCTCAGAAGAAGGCCTGGACAAAGCCCAATCGGCCGCCGTTACGGCTACTGGCGCGACATGAGGCGGATCACCGATGCGCTCACTTGACAGACACACCGTCCCATCGAGGACAAACCTGCCGACACGTACAAGATTCGGAATGGGTCGCAAGCGGTCCATGGGCCTAGCGGTGTGAAGGTCAGCTCATCGCAAACTTGCGACCGCACGTTCCCCTTTTGGCTCCTGCCAAAAGCTGACCTTCATCCGACGCCGCCCGCTCGAGGCTCCTTAAACCAGCAGGCTTGCGGTGAAGCGGGCGCAGACGAGCAGCAGGAAGATGCCGAAGGCCACCTCCAGGCGGCGCTTCGAGAGCCTGTGCGCCAGGCGCGCGCCGACCGGCGCCATCCAGGTGCTGGTGGGGATGAACAGCAGAAGGCCG
>Ga0182741_1002403_pt1 | contig 21967 bp, 22 predicted proteins | sample eDN5th37CBELigOP_FD_128874 | JGI IMG/M metagenome (GOLD analysis project Ga0182741, IMG submission 128874) | Enriched Organic Plus compost microbial communities from Emeryville, California, USA - eDNA 5th pass 37_C BE-Lig OP (version 2) (version 2) ... | reverse complement strand
GGGACGTATGTGAAGGACACGCGGTGCTGTCGCTTGCGACCGATGCAAGCAAACGGTCACGCGCGAAATAAACGAAAAGGAAGAAATGAAGCCACCTTGGAAAGGTGGCGTCCCCTAGGGGATTCGAACCCCTGTCGCCGCCGTGAAAGGGCGGTGTCCTAGGCCTCTAGACGAAGGGGACGAGGCAGGATCAGAAGGTGCGCGCATATTACGGAGCTGCTGGCAGGGTGTCAAGGAATCTGTGACGCCCTCATATTCCCCTCTGCTAACATACGGCCATCGCCGCATCGGCAGCCCAGAAACGGTATCCATGGCCCAGCAGACCACCTCACGGCCCTTGAGCCCCGACACCCTCTCCCGCCTTGGCCTACTTAGCCAGCCGTTCGTGGAACCGGACGAACCGGGGTTCGTCTTCTCCGACGCCGCGCATAGGACTCAGCTCAACGTCGCGCTGCAGCTTCTGCAGGCAAGCGATCGGGTGCTGGTGATTCGCGGCGAACCCGGCATGGGCAAGACCGCCTTTCTGGTCGGCCTTACTCAGAAGCAGGGTACTGGGCTTCGGTTCTGCCGCGTTCAGTGCGATGAGCGACTGGAATTCGAGCCGCTGCTGCGGCGACTGCTGACCGAGTGTGGGCTTGCCAGCGCCGACGAGGAGCCCAGCGTCAGCGACGCCACCGCGCGCCTGACCGCTTCGGCACGCGCCGGCGCTCGGCCGGTGCTGCTGTTGGACGACGCGCACCACCTCGCCGATGCGACCCTGGCGCGGCTGCTGTCGCTGCGCGCCGCCACCGTCGCCGAGGCGGCGCAATTCGGCTTGGTGCTGGCCGTCGAGCCGGCGTTCGCCGCGCGGTTGGAGAACCTCAAGAACGGTGCGCTCAGCGCCGACCAGCTGCATAGCATCAATCTGTTCCCGTTCTCGGAGAAGCAGACCGCCGACTACGTGGCTCAGCATTTGGCGGCGGCCGGCGAGGTAACCGGCGGCCTGCTGAGCGAAGCCGACCTGCACGCCATTCACGAACGCAGCCTCGGCGCTCCCGCCCGCGTCAATGCCGAAACCGTACGTGTTCTCAACGAGAAAGCCGGCGGGGCCAAGGCGGGACTGGGCCGCTCGCTGCGCGTCGGTCGGCGGCCGTTGCTGATCGCTGCCGGCGCGGCGGTCGCGGTGGTAGCCGGCGTGGCCGTTTGGCTTGGACTTTCGTCGCGGCCTTCGCCCGAGCCGACGCCGAGTCGGGCTTCAACGCCGGGTAACGCTTACGGCGTGAAGGTGCCCGAACGCTACGGCTTCGATAAGACGCCGTCGCAACCGCAAGTGGTCGAGTCGCCCCCGGGCGTGCCGTTGGTGCCGCGGACAGAGCCCGCCCCTGCCGGCCAAGCCAAGCCCCAATCCGAGGTCGCGGCGGCACCCGCGGCCGGGGCACCGCGGCAGCCGTCGACGACTAGCCCGCAACCGACCGAACCGAAGCCCGAGCCGGCGCCGATCGTCGTCGCCGAGCCACAACGGATCCCGCCGCCGACGCCACGGCCCAGCGCCGAGCCGCCCGCGGCCGCCAAGCCGGCACCGGCGGCGCCGTCGGTGGCGGTGCGGCCGACGCCGCCACCCGCCGCGGCGCCGGTCCAGACCAAACCCAGCCAGATCGCGCCAGCTCCCGCGGAGCGGGCCGTGTCGTCGATCCGGGGCAACGAGTGGCTGAAGGGCAAGGACCCGGAGCACTTCACGGTGCAACTCATCGGCGCCTACGATCGCGATGCGCTGCACGGCTTCGTCCGCGAACACGGCTTGGAGGGAACCGCCGCCGTCATCCGCACGCGCCGCGAAGGCAAGGACTGGTACGTGGTGGTCAACGGCGACTACGCCAGCTTCCGCCAAGCCAACGCGGCGATCGCGAAGCTGCCGAAGTCGCTGCGCGCCAGCGGCGCGTTCGCCCGTCGCTTCAATTCGATTGCCGCCACCGACTCCTGAGCCGTACCCGCCATGAGCGGGCAACGCTGTTGCGTGCGGGGCATGCGCCCCGCGCGCTCCATGGAAAACCAGCCGCGGCCTGACTTAGGCCGCCACGCCGACGCGGGCGCGGCCTTCGCGCTTGGCGCTGAATAGAGCCTGATCGGCGCGCTCGAACAACGACTGCGCCGATTCCCCGCCTGTCCCCGTCGCGACGCCGACACTGATCCGCAGGGGAATCGCGTGCTCGCCGTAACGAACCTCGCGCGCGGCGACGGCTTGGCACAACCGCTCCGCGACCACCGTGGCACCCGCCACGTTGGTCCGGCTCATGACGATCACGAATTCATCTCCGGCATAGCGGAACAGCAGATCGCTCTGTCGCGCCGTCGACATCAGCACTTCCGCCAGAACGCGCAGCGCGGCGTCGCCGGCCGAGTGACCGTAGCTGTCGTTGATTTCCTTGAAGCGGTCGATATCCAGCAACAGCAGCGATACCGGTTCGTCGTGACGGCGCGCCAACTCCAACTCGCGCGGCAGCGCCTCGTCCAAGGCGGCCCGATTGGCCAAGCCGGTAAGCGCGTCGCGCCGCGACGCGGCCAGCGCCCGCTGATACATCACCGCGTTGCGCAGCGGATGGATCAGCAGCGCGAGCGTCTGCTCGAACAGCGCCTCATCCGCTTCCCGCGGCGGCTCGCGCCGGCTGAGCGCCAGTTCGCCGAAACACTCGTCCCCCATCGACAAGCGGCATACATAGCGAACCCGCCCGGCGCGGCCGAATTCGGCGTCCACGGACAGCTCGCGGCATTGCCAGCGCATCCCTTCCAACTGCAGCACTCCCTGCATCTCGTCGAAGTAAATCCGCATGACCTGGACCGGATCCAGCGTGGTCTGCAAGCGGCTCAGTAGGCGCAGAACCGTATCGGCGCTGCGCGGGCGCTTGTGCTGAGAGGGCCGAACCTGCGGCTGCATCCTGGCGGATAGCGAGAGGACCTGATTGCCCATGAGATGTCCACTAAAGTTGCAGTTGTGGATGTTGCAGTCTGGATTGCGAGTTCCGTGCCAAGGGCGAATTGCCCGCTCCGGCGCTTTTTTGGTCCCCTCCCGCCCAGTTTCAGCCGCCGCAGCGCTGTTTTTCCGACACGCGACCACCGCCGGCGGCAGCTTCTTGACACCCGCGACGGCCGAGCCGACGGCAACACGCCGCCTAGGCACGTTCGTCCGGACTCCACTGGGTTACACTGCGGCAACCGTGCGCTCGGACCAGATCATGCGCGTCGACGCCTCTACGCAATCCAATCTCAGCATCCGGCTGCCGGGCCGTGACCTGCCGCCCGGCCTGCGCCTCGGCAGCGAACTCGCCGCCCGGGTAAGCCGCGACCCCAACGGGCAGTGGGTACTGCACCTCGACGACGGCACCCAGCTCACCGCCGACAGCACCACCCCGCTCCGCCCCGGCGAGGTTCTGGCGCTGCGGGTGGCTGGACTGAAACCGACGGTGGTACTTCAGATCATCGGCCGCCAGAACCTAGCCTCGGCGATCGAGACGGCTCTGCGCGATCTACTACCGCGCCCCGAATCCCGGCAACCACTGGCGTCGTCCTTGCTCGGCCTGCTCGGGCAGGACCCGCAGGCCCTACCGTCCGCCGTGCGCCAGGCGCTGACCCTGTTGCTGCGCGCGTTGCCGCGCGCTGGCGATCTCGCCGATGCGGCGCGCCTACGCAGCCATCTCCAGTCCGCCGGTTTGCTGCTGGAATCGCGCCTGAACGCTCGGACCGGCCTACCCGATCTGTTGCAGCAGGATCTGAAAGCGGCGCTACTGCGACTGAGCGACGCCGCGCAGCGCGCGCCAAGGACGACGGGCGCGGAGCCGGCCGCCGTCAACGCCCTGAGCACGTTGCTGGAGATCGCCGCGCAGGCCGAACGCGCCCTGAACCGCATCGAACTGCTGCAGCTGCACGCGGCGCAGCCCGGTCCGCTCGATCTGCTGATCGAGCTGCCGGTACTCTCGCCGCAGCAGCAATGGGATCAACTGCAGTTTCGGGTACAGGACGATCCGGAGGACAACGGGCAGGACCAGCCGTCCAACGGAGAACCGGGTCTGCAGATGCGCCTGGCGTTCGGTTTCGCCGGCATCGGCCGGCTGGCGGTGTCGATTCGGCTGCGCGGCGAGCGGATACAAGTGTATTGGTGGAGCGAGCAAGCTACGCTGGCGGCGACCGTGCGCGAACACCTGCCCCTGCTGGAAGAGCGGCTGCAAGCACTGGGGTTGCGGGTGGACGCGCTCGAGTGCGTGAACGCGCGCGGCCCCGAACTGGACGATCTGCCGCTGCTGCAGCGGCGAGGCATCATCAATGAAAGAGCCTAAGGGCCACCTGCTGGAAGGCAAGCGCCGCTTGGCGGTGGCGCTGGAATACGACGGCGGAGGCGCGCCGCGGGTCAGCGCCAAGGGCAGCGGCGCGCTGGCGGAGCGGATCGTCGAGCTGGCCTCGGCCAACGACGTACCGGTGCGCGCCGATCGCGAACTGGTCGAAGTGCTGGCTCAGTTACCGCTGGACCATGAGATCCCGGAACTGCTGTATCGAGCCGTGGCCGAAGTGATCGCCTTCGCCTATCTGGTGAAGGGCAAAATGCCGGAAGGATTCGTACCGCCCTCGAGCACTGAGGGTGGACAAGCCGGGTCGGAGCGGACCGACTGACTCAGGGCTGCTCTTTGTGCAGCAGCACCACCAGATCCGCCTCGACCTGGCTCAGGCCGCAGGTTTCCATGATCTCGCGCGCACCGCAGCCCTTGCGCGCCATGCGGATGGCTTGGGAGAACGCGGCGCCGTTGCCGGTGCCATCGGCATTGGCGGCGAGCTGGTCGAGCCGGGTGCGCAGCCGGCCAAGCTCCTGCTCCAACCGTCCCAGCTGTTGACCTTGGCCGAGACTGCCGGCGGACAGCCCTTCGAAGTGCTCGTGGGTCTGGCTGGCGAGGGCATCCACGGCGCGCAGCCGCCGCTCCAGAACCTGTACCCGGCGCAGGGCGCGCCAAGCCGCGCCGATCCCGGCCAGCGCCAGGACGGCCACCACGATCAGCAGTGTGAGGAGAAGCTCAGGCGTAATCATCGATTAGCGGAATCTCGTCGTGCGGTTCCCCGCCCTGATCGTCGGTCAGCTCGTCGCTCGGCGGCCGGCGCCGGCGCTTGTGTTCCGGCACCGGGGCATCGCGCCGGTCATCGGGGCCGATCCGCCGAATGGGCAAGCTAGGGTGGACGCCGTCGAGTTCCGCCATTGCCCGCGGACGAATCGCCTCAGATCGAGGCGACCTCCTGCCACTCTTCCTTAGTGAGCATCCGGTTGACGTCGACCAGGATCAGCAGCTCGTTGTTACGGCTAACCACGCCGTAAATATAGCGGGATGATTCCTCGTTGCCGACATTCGGCGCGGTGTCGATCTCGGTCTGCCGGACCTCGACCACTTCCGCCACCGAGTCGACCAGGATGCCGGCGATCTGGTCGCCCGCCTCGATCACCACGATGCGGCAGCTGCTGTCCGGCTCGCGCGGCGGCAAGCCGAAGCGCATGCGGGTATCGATCACCGTCACCACGTTGCCGCGCAGGTTGATGATGCCCATCACGAACGCCGGCGCGCCCGGCACCGGCGCGATCTCGGTCATCGGCAGCACTTCCTGCACTTGCATCACGTTGATGCCGTAAACCTCTTCGTCCAGGGCGAAGGTCACCCACTGACTGCCCGCGCCTTCCACCTGCCGGCGTGCTGCTGCTTCCGCCATCGTGCGTCTCCGTGAACCGGTTGAATCGTATTGCTCTGATTATCGGCCGCAGGCCGTGTTTGTTTAGCGCCGGCGACCCGTGTCGCCCAGCATATCGGCAAAAGCCTCGGTATCCAGCAGCGCGCACAAATGACCGACCACGGTACCGGCCAGCCAGCGCCGGCGGCCCTCGGCGGTGCGCCACTTCACTTCGTCCGGCTCCAACCGCAGCACCTCGCCGATGCTGCTGCAAGCCAGCCCCCAGCGGCCGTCGCCGACGATCAGCACGTGCTTCGGCTCGATGGGCTCGCGCCGCTTGTCCGGCGGCAGCACCAACTCCGCGGTGTCGATGATGCGCACGTTCTGATCGCGATAGCGCAGCAAGCCGTAGCACCAACTGGGCTGGTTGGGCATCGCGGCGATGCCCTCCTCCGGCCAGGGAATGACGCTGTGCAGCTTGATCAAGGGCACGGCCAGGTTGAGCGCGCCGACCTTGAACAGCAGCGCCTGGAACTCGGGTTTGGACCAGCCCGGCGGAACTTCCTCCGCCACGGGCGCTACCACGACCGGCTCCGGCTGCGTCACCGCTGCGTTCGGCTCGACCACCGCGACGGACTCCGGCTCGGCCAGCGCGACCGACGCCTCGACCACGTCCGGCTCCGGATCGAGCATCACCGGCTCGGGCTCGGCCTCGACCACCACCGACACCGCCGGCGTTTCGACGACGGCGAGCGCGGCCGGATCCCATTCCTGGATTTCCTCGGTTACCGGCGCGGCATCCAGGTCTTCCGGAATCTCCTGCAGCAGCGCATCCAGATAGTTCCAGATCGCCTCCTGCTGCGCGACGAGAACCTTGCCAGCCGGCCTACTCATGTCCCACCACCTTGGCCTTGGTCTGCCCCGCGGGCAGCAGATCGTCGAGCAGACGCCGGTAGGCCTGGCTGCCGCGCGCCCACGGATGCTGCACGGTCAGCGGCAGCCCCTGCTTGCTCGCCTCGCGCAACTGCGTGTCCACCGGTATCGCCGCCGACCAGATCCGGTCGCCGTAGGTAGCGCGCAACTCGCGCAGCGATTCCACCGAGGCGCGGGTGCGCCGGTCGAACAAGGTCGGCACGATACGGTACGGCAACGGCTGCGGTCGCGAGCGCTGGATCATGTTCAATGTGTGCACCATGCGCTCCAGGCCCTTCAGCGCCAGGAACTCGGTCTGCACCGGGATCAACAACTCGTCGCAAGCCGCCAGCGCGTTGACCATCAGCACGCCCAGCATGGGCGGGCAATCGAGCACGGCATACTCGAAACGGTCGGCCAGCGCGTGCAGCGAGCGACGGATGATCAGTCCCATACCGGAGCGCCCGCCCAACTGCCGGTCCAGCGTGGCCAGCGCCGTCGACGCGGGCAGCAACGACAGCCCCGGCACCGAGGTTTCCCGCAACACCGGCTCGACCTGGGCGCGCTCGCCCTTGCCGTTGAACAGGTCGTAGACGCTCGGCTCGATCCGCTCCGGGTCGTAGCCGAAGTAACTGGTCAGCGAACCGTGCGGGTCCAGGTCGACCAGCAGCGTGCGGTGACCGCGCTGCGCCAACAGGCCCCCCAGATTGACGGTGGTGGTGGTCTTGCCCACCCCTCCCTTTTGATTGGCGACGGCCCAGATCTTCATAGGCGGCCTCCGGTTTGCGTTGGCGGCGGCGGCAGCGTGTCGCTCGACAGCCGCACCGTGCTCTCCTCTCGCTGGATGTCCATTTCGTAGCGGCTGTCCGGCGTCGCCAGGATCACCAGCGCCACCCGCCGATTCTGGTTGCGGCCCTCGACCGTGGCGTTGTCCGCGACCGGCCGGTGCTCGCCGAAGGCGACCGCCGCCATGCGCGCCGGCGGCACGCCTTCCTCCACGAACAGCCGCACCACTCGCGCCGCCCGAGCCGCCGACAGTTCCCAGTTCGAGGGGTACAGCAGCGTGTTGATCGGATAGTTGTCGGTGAAGCCCTCCACCCGGATCGGGTTGGGAAAGGGCTTCAGCAACTGAGCGATCTCGTGCAGCACCGGCCGCGCGCGCTCGTCCAGCTCGCTGCTACCGCTACGGAACAGGATGTTGGTGTTCAGCTCGATCTCCAGCCACAACTCCGTGCGGCGGACGGTAATCGTGTTCTGCTCGATCAGACTGCGCAGCCCGACGATCACCTCGTCGGCCATCCGCTGCAACGCGCCGCCAAGCTCGGGCGAGACGTTCGGCACCTCGCCCACGTCGGCGGTCTCGCCGGTCGGGATATCGACCTTGTTCACCATCTGCTCGGGCAACGGCATGTTGCGCGGGATCACGTCGATGGCCAGCGCCACCTGATCGCGCGTGCGCGCCAGCTCGCCTACCTGGATCGGCTCGATGGAACGGGCGGGCGTGTGGAAAGCGGCGATCAGCGAGTGCGACAACGTCTTGTACTTACCCTCGTTCACCGAGGACACGGCGTACATCACGACGAAAAACGCGAACAGCAGGGTGAGGAAGTCCGCGTAGGACACCATCCACCGCTCGTGATTGACGTGCTCCTCTTCCTTCTTCTTTCTACGAGCCATGGTCGCCTCACCGTGGTCAGTGCGCTCTCGGGGCGGGAAAGCAGGAGCCGTAGCGGACTCCGCGCGCGGGCCCCGCCCGCGCACAGCTCACGTCATTGCTGCAGGAAGCCCCGCAGCTTGGTCTCGATCGCGCGCGGGTTCTCGCCTTCGGAAATCGACACGAACGCCTCGATCAGCATCTCCCGCTCGCGCACCTGGGAATAGATCAGCGCCTTGAGCTTGCTGGCCATCGGCAGGAACAGCAGGTTGGCCGAACCGACGCCGTAAATGGTCGCGACGAAAGCCACGGCGATGCCCGGCCCGAGCTTGCTCGGGTCGGCCAGGTTGTTCATCACGTGGATCAGGCCGAGCACGGCGCCGATGATGCCGATGGTCGGCGCGTACCCACCCAGCGCCTCGTATACCTTGGACGCCGAGGTCTCGAAGTGCTCGTAGGTGTCCACCTCGACCTCGAGCATGCGCCGCAGCGCCTCCGGCTCGGTGCCGTCCACCAGCAACTGCAGCCCCTTGGCCACGAACGGATCCGATTGCTGGTCGATGAGCGACTCCAAGCCGAGCAGACCGTCGCGCCGCGCGGTGTTGCTCCAGCCCATGATTTCCTGGATCCGCGCCTCGGAATCGTTGACCGGCGGCACGAACACCCAAGCGATCCGCTTCATCGCCAGCTTGAACACCGGCATCGGCGTCTGCAGCAGCACCGCGCCGAACGTACCGCCGATGACGATCAGGAAGGCGGTGAGCTGCAGCAACGAGTCGAGGTGCCCGCCTTCCAGTGCGTTGCCGACCAGAATGGCGGAGATAGCGACCAGGATGCCGATGACGGAAAGGATATCCATGGGCGTCAACAGAGCTTGGCAAGCTCGGCGCCGACCGCATCCAGCGGCAGCACCCGATCCGACAGACCGGCCTTGGCGACCGCCGCCGGCATGCCGTAGATCACGCTCGTGGCCTCATCCTGTGACCACACCGTGGAACCTGTCTGCTTGAGCAGACGCGCGCCTTCGCAGCCGTCCGAGCCCATGCCGGTCAGCACCACCGCCAGCACCTTGCCCGGACAGGCGCGCGCCGCCTCGGTGAAGGCGATATCGACGCTCGGCTTGTACAACTGATCGGGCGCGGCCGCGAACAGGCGCGCCTGCAGCTGACCACCGCTGCTCTTGATTCCCAGCTGCTGGCCGCCTGGGGCGAGCAGTGCCCTGCCCGGCTGCAGCAGGTCGCCGTCCGCCGCTTCCTTGACGCTGATCGCGCACAGTTCGTTGAGCCGCTCGGCGAACGCCGCCGTGAAACTGGCGGGCATGTGCTGAATGAGCAGGATCGGTAGCGGGAAGCTCCTCGGCAGCTGGGTCAGCACGCGTTGCAACGCCACCGGCCCGCCGGTGGAGGTGCCGATGACCAGCAGTCCGTAGCGGCCTGGCCGCACCGGCGCCGAATCCGCCACGCGCGCCGCCGGCGCCGGCCGCGCGCTGGCCGGTGCCGCCGCGCCGCCGGCGGTGGACGACCAAGGCCGCCGCTCGACGGCCGGCGTCGGCGTAGCGGCCGGCGTCGTGCTCGACAGCATGGCGCCGCGCCCGCCGACGCGACGGCCGATTTCACGTACCCGCGCCTGCAGCTGGCGCTTGACCTGCTCGCCGTCGGCGGAGATGTCCGCGAAGCGCTTCGGCAGGAAATCCACCGCACCGGCGTCCAGCGCCTGCAGCGTCGCCTGCGCGCCCTCGTAGGTGAGCGAGGAGAACATCAGGATCGGCGTGGGCCGCACCCGCATGATTTCGCGCACGGCGGTGATGCCGTCCATCTGCGGCATCTCGATATCCATGGTGACCACATCCGGCCGCAGACGCTGCACCTGCTCGATGGCTTCGCGGCCGTTCGCGGCCTCCCCCACCACCTCGAGCTCGGGATCCGCCTGCAGCATGTCGCGGATGCGCCGGCGGAAGAATCCGGAATCGTCCACGACGAGGACACGCAACTTCACGCTCAAAAACCTCCCGCTGCGCGCGCCGGCTTACATCTTCGAGCCGAACGATTTGATCAGGCTGGGAATGTCGACGATCAGCGCGATGCGCCCATCGCCGGTGATGGTGGAGCCGGCCAGGCCCGGCAAGCCTTGCAGCATCGCCCCCAGCGGCTTGATCACCACCTCTTCCAACCCGATCACTTCGTCCACCACGAAACCGATGGCCTGGTGCCCCAGCACCACGGTCACCACCTGCCGCTCGCCGGCGGCGCCGTCCTGCTTCCTGCTGGCCGAGCCCGACATCCGCGCCAGCCAGCGCTCGACGAAGAACAGCGGCATGGCCTTATTGCGCACCATCACCACCAGGCGGCCGTCGACGACGTTGGTGCGGTTGTGGTCGAGCTCGAAGATCTCACGCACCACCGACATCGGCAGCGCGAACTTGCGGCCCTGCACCTTCACCATCAGCGTCGGCAGAATGGCCAGGGTCAGCGGCACCTTGATCTTCATCGTGGTGCCCTCGCCCAGCTTCGAGTGGATCTCGACCGTGCCGTTGAGCTGGGAGATGCGGGTCTTGACCACGTCCATGCCGACGCCGCGGCCGGACACGTCCGAAGCCGTGGTCTTGGTGGAGAAGCCGGCCAGGAAGATCAGGTTGAAGCAATCCTGGTGATCGAGCCGAGCCGCCGATTCGCGGTCCATCAGCCCCTTCTCCACCACCTTGGCGCGCAGGAACTCGGGGTCCATACCCTTGCCGTCGTCGGAGATGGTCAGCAGGATGTGGTCGCCCTCCTGCTCCGCCGCCAGCAGCACCTTGCCGGTGCGCGGCTTGCCCGCCATCTCGCGATCGGCCGGCTCCTCGATACCGTGGTCCACGGCGTTGCGCACCAGGTGGATCAGCGGATCGGCCAGCGCCTCGACCAGGTTCTTATCGAGATCGGTGTCCTCGCCGCGCAGCTCGAGCTCCACCTCTTTCTTAAGGCTGCGCGCCAAGTCACGGATAAGACGCGGGAAACGCCCGAACACCTTCTTGATCGGCTGCATCCGGGTCTTCATCACCGCGGTCTGCAGGTCGGAGGTGACCAGCTCGAGGTCGGCCACGGCCTGGTTCATGCGCTCGTCGTTGAGCAGGCCGCGCAGCGTGCTGAGGCGGTTGCGCACCAGCACCAACTCGCCGACCAGGTTCATGATGTCGTCGAGCTTGGCGGTATCCACGCGGACGGTGGTCTCGCCCTTGGCCTTCTTGCCGTCGGCATCGTCGTCGTCATGCGCCGCTTCCACGGCGGCGGCGGGCTTGGCCGCTGCCGCCGGCTTGGTCGCCGTGACAGACTTAGGCGCGGCGGCAGGCTTGGCGGCCGCCGGGGCCGGCGCCTTGGCCGCCGGCGCGGCGGAGGGCGTCGGCGCGGCCTTGGCGGCACCCGGTCCCTTGCCTTGCCCGTGCAGCGTATCGAGTAGCTGCTCGAACTCCTCGTCGCTGATGTGATCGCTAGCGGCCGGCGCGCTCGGCGCCGCGGGCGCCGTGGCCGCCGGCTTAGGCGCCTCCGCCTTGGGCGCGGCGGCCGGTGCCGCCGCGACCGGCTTGCCCTTGCCGTGCAGCGCGTCGAGCAACTGCTCGAATTCCTCGTCGGTGATCTCGTCGCCACCGCCGACAACCGGCGCGGGCGCCGCCGGCTCGGCCGGCTCGGCCGGCTCAACGGCCGCGGGCACGGTCTCGCCACCGTCGAGCGCGTCCAACAGCGCCTCGAACTCCTGATCGCTGATATCGCCGTCGGCGGGTTCGACCGCCGCCGGCTCCTCGGCGGGTTGTTCGCTGTCGGGATGGTTGAGCGCTTCCAGCGCGGCCAGGAGCTTGGCCGGCGCTTCGCGCGGATCGCGACCGGCATCGAGGTCGCCGAACTGGGCCTGTACCAGGTCGAGCGCCTGCAGCACCACGTCCATCAGCTCGGGGGTGATGCGCTTGTCGCCCTGACGCAGCAGGTTGAACAGGTCCTCGGTACGGTGGCACACCGCCACCAGCGGATCGAGATTCAGGAAGCCGGCACCGCCCTTGATCGTATGGAAGCCGCGGAATACCGCGTTCAGCAGCTCCCGGTCTTCGGGGCGTTGCTCCAGGTCGACCAGCTGTTCCTGGAGTTGCTCGAGGATCTCGCGCGATTCGACCAGGAAGTCCTGAACGATATCGTCCTCAGTATCGATCGCCATGCCGGCACCTTAGAAGAACTAGAAACCCAGACTCGAGAGGAGGTCGTCGACGTCGTCCTGGCCGTTGACGAACTGAGCGTCGTCACCGCGGCCGGGGATGTGCGGCCCCTCGCCTTTCACTTTCGCGCCATCCCGTTTATCGGCAGCTTCGCGTTTTTCATCAGTGCCGATTCGTCCGCCGGAGATGCGCACCAGCTGCACGAGGTTCTCCTCGACCTCCTGCACCAGGTTGATCACCCGCCGGATGATCTGCCCGGTGAGATCCTGGAAGTCCTGCGCCATCAGCGCCTCGGTGAGGTTGCCCTGCACCTTGCCGGCCTGCTCCTCGACATGGCCGAGGAACTCCTCGACCTGCTTGCTGAGTCCTCGAAACTCCTCGGCGGACATCTGACGCGCGCGGAAACGCGCCCAATCGGCCTTGAGCGTCCTCGCCCCGTCGCTGAGGATGCCGACCGCGGGCATGCTGTCCTCGATCGCGGTGAGCGTGCGGTTGGCGGCCTGCTCGGTCATGGTGATGACGTAGTTCAGGCGCTCGCGCGCGTCGGGAATTTCCTGCTCGGTGAGCTCGTTGATGCGCGTGTCGAGCTTGAACGCCTTCAGCGACTCGTGCAGCTCGCGGGTGAGCATGCCCAGCTCGCGGAACAGCGCCGTCTCGCGCACATGGGTGATCTCGTCGACGATGCGCTCGACCTCGGCGGTGTCGCCGCGCTGCAGACACTCGACCAGCCGCTGCGCGGCATCGAGGTACTGCTGGTTACTGTCGGCCGGGCTCATTGCGATTTGCTCCCCGCCTCGATGCGCTCGAAGATCTTCTCGATCTTTTCCTTCAGCGTGATGGCCGTGAACGGCTTGACGATGTAGCCGTTCACACCGGCCTGGGCGGCGGTGATGATCTGCTCGCGCTTGGCCTCGGCGGTCACCATCAGGATCGGCAGGTGCGACAGTTCCGGATCGGCGCGCACGTGCTGCAGCAGCTCCAACCCGGTCATGCCCGGCATGTTCCAGTCGGTGACCAGGAAGTCGAAGCCGCCCTTCTTGAGCATGGGCAACGCGGTGTTACCGTCGTCGGCCTCGTGGGTGTTGGTGAAGCCCAAGTCGCGCAGCAAGTTCTTGATGATTCGCCGCATCGTGGAGAAATCGTCCACGATGAGGATCTTGATGTTCTTGTCGATCGGCACCTGTCAAACCCCTCTGAGGCTGGTCGGCCTGCAAGGCAAACGTGTTCTCTATAACCAATCGGCCATTTGGGCCTTGAGCTTTAGCAGGATCCGGCCGTGGATCTGGCTCACCCGCGATTCGCTGACCCCCAGCACCGCGCCGATCTCCTTCAGATTCAGCTCTTCGTCGTAGTAGAGCTGCATCACCAACTGCTCGCGCTCGGGCAGCCGCGCGATCGCAGCCGCCAGCGACGCCTGGAATCCTTCCTGCTGCAAATGCCCCAGCGGACTCGGCTCGTCGGCCGCGTATTCCGGCGCGTTGCCGGAGTCGGGGTCTTCCTGATCGATGCTGAAGATCTTCGAGGAGGCGACATCCTGCAGAATCTGATGATACTCGTCCAGGCTGATCCCCATCCGCTCGGCCACTTCCGTGTCCTTGGCGTCGCGACCGGTCTCGAGCTCGATGGCGCGGATGGTCTCGGCCACCTCGCGTCCCTTGCGGTGCACCGAGCGCGGGGTCCAGTCCAGGCGCCGGATCTCGTCGAGCATGGCGCCGCGGATGCGGATACCGGCATAGGTCTGGAAGCTGGCGCCCTGCGAGGCGTCGTACTGCTTGTAGGCCTCGAGCAGGCCGATCATCCCGGCCTGGATCAAGTCCTCCAACTGCACCGACGGCGGCAGCCGGCTGATCAGATGCATGCCGATGCGCTTGACCAGCGGCGCGTATTGCACCACCAGATCGTTGTCGGTCTGGCGTTGCACCTGGGAGTACATCGCGTGGCCGTGCATCAGATCGCCTCCCCGATGTTGGCGCTGTACGTGATCAAGCGCTCCACGAAGAACTCCAGGCGGCCGTCGGCGCTACTCGGCAGCGGCCACCGCTCCACCCGTTTCGCCAACTCGCCGAAGGCGCGCGCCGACGGACTGCCCGGATAGGCCAGCGACACCGGCCGCTGCCGTTGCACGGCGCGGCGCAGATACTCGTCCTCCGGAATGGAGCCGGCGTAGTCCAGGGTCAGGTCGAGGAACTTGGTGGTGACCCGCGCCAGCTTGGTGAACAGCGCGTGGCCCTCGGTCGGGCTGCGCACCCGGTTGGCCACCATGTGGAAACGGGTGACCTCGTGGTCGCAATTGAGCACCTTCACCAGGGCATAGGCATCGGTGATCGACGACGGCTCGTCGCACACCACCACCAGCACCTCGCGCGCGGCGCGCACGAAGCTGACCACGCCGTCGGAAATGCCGGCGGCGGTGTCGACGATCAGGTAGTCGAGGTCGTGGTTGAGTTCGGAGAAGCCGCGGATCAGCCCGACGTGCTCGGCCGGCGACAGTTCGGCCATGCGCTGGATGCCCGAGGCCGCCGGCACGATCTTGATGCCGCCCGGCCCTTCGACCAGCACTTCCTCCAACGTGGCCTTGCCTTCGACCACGTGCGCGAGGTTGTACTTAGGGCTCAGGCCCAGCTGCACGTCGACGTTGGCCAGACCCAGGTCGGCGTCGAGCAGCATGACCTCGCGCCCAAGCGCCGCCAGTTGCGTGGCGAGATTGACCGACACGTTGGTCTTGCCGACACCGCCCTTGCCGCTGGTGACGGCGATCACCTTCACCGGTTTGGGATTGGCCATTCGTCTGAGTCCCGCCGCCTGATCGTTTTGGTTATCGGTTGTGCGCATTGACCGCCCCGCCGAAGGTGAGCGCCAAGGTTTCGTCGTCGGCTTCTTGACGGTAGCTCTCCGCCAAGGCGCGGGCTTGGTCAATCAGCTTATCACTACGTGCCGGCTGAAGGTCCTCGGGCACCCGCTGCCCGGTGCCCAGATAAGCCACCGGCAGCTGGTGACGCAGCACAGCGGTGATGGCGCCGCCGAGGCTGGTCGCCTCATCCAACTTGGTAAGAATGCACGCCACCGGCTTGATCCGCTTGAAGGCGCGCACCGTCTCAGACAGCGCGGCCAGCTGCGTGTTGGCGGACATCACCAGGTAGCTGCGGATCGGCAGCCCAGTGGCGGCCAGGGTCTGGAACTGCTCGGACAGCCCCATGTCGCGCTGGCTCATGCCGGCGGTGTCGATCAGCACCAGGCGCTTGTCGCGCAGATCCTCGAGCAGGCTCTTGAGCTCGGTCGGATTGGTGGCGGTATAGACCGGCACGCCGAGGATGCGCGCGAAATTGCGCAGCTGGTCCTGGGCGCCGATACGGAAGTTGTCGGTGGTGAGCAGGGCCACGCTGTTGCGGCCGTGGCGCAGCGCGAAGCGCGCCGCCAGCTTGGCCACGGTGGTGGTCTTGCCGACGCCGGTGGGACCGACCACGGCGACGATGCCGCCGCGGTCGAGGATGTCGTCGTTGGTCACCGGCGTGCTCTTGGCGATCACCGCCAACGCCTTCTCCAGCGCCAGTTCCGGATCTTCCTCCGAGCCCAGGTGATCGGCCAGCTTGCGGCAGACGTCGCTGCCCAGGCCCAGCTCGTGCAGCTGGCGCAGCAGCGTCGCGCGCACCGGCTGGCGCCGCGCCTGCTGGCCCCAGTCCATCATGGTCAGCTGGTTCTCGAACAGGCTGCGCAGCACCTTGATCTCCTGGCGCATGGCCTGCAGCGCGGGGTCCTGGCTCCACTCCACCGTCGGCGCGGCCACCGGCTCGGGCCGGCGCGGCTGCGGCTCGGGTTCCGGCCGCGACGGCTCGGCGAAGGAAATGGCGTCGCTCAGGTCGTCGTCGATGGCGATGTTCAAGCGGCTGCGCGCGGCCTCGACCGGCTTCGCCGGCTTGCTCGGCGCTGGCGGCTCGCGCCGCTGCGCGTTCTCCAGCGCCTGCGCGAACAGACTGGGACGCGGCATCGCCGGCTCGGGCGCGCGTTCGGCCGCGGCGGCCTGAATCACCCGCTCGTCGTAATCGACGGCGGATACCACCTCCACCCCGCCCTCGACATTGCGACTGGAGAGGATCACCGCCTCCGGACCGAGCTCCTCTCGCACCTTGCGAATGGCCTGCCGCATGTCCTGAGCAAAGACGCGCTTGATCTTCATAGTCCCCACCTACTGCTTTGCCGCCGCTTTCGCCTAGCGCCCGGTCATCTGGGCCTGGCCGACGTTGGCGACGATGCGAACCTGTTTGTCGTCCGGCACTTCGTTGTAGGAGAGCACGTGCAGACTCGGGATGCTGTGCCGGGTCAGCCGGTACAGCCAGCTCCGAAGCTGCGGCGAGGTCAGCAGCACCGCCGGCTGCCCCGCCATCTCCTGCCGCTGCGCGCTCTCCGCCAGGGAGCGCTGCAGCCGCTCGGCCAACCCCGGCTCGAATCCGCCGGCGCCGCCGCCCTGCACCGTATCAAGCAACAACTGTTCCAACTGCGGGTCGAGGGTGATCACCGGCAGCTCTTTTGCCATTCCAGCAATGCTTTGCACGATCATCCGCCCCAGCGCCTCGCGCACGGCGACGGTCAATTGACTCGCGTCGCGGGTACGCGCGCCGTGTTCCGTCAATGCTTCGACGATGGTGCGGATGTCGCGCACCGGGATCCGCTCGGCCAGCAGGTTCTGCAGCACCTTCACCACGATCGACAGCGGCAGCGTGTTGGGGGTGAGCTCCTGGACCAGCTTCGGCTGCGACTGCGACAGCATGTCCAGCAGCTTCTGCACTTCCTCGTGGCCGAGCAGCTGGTGGGCGTTGTTCTGGATCACCTGCGACAAATGCGTGGCGACCACGGTGCTGGCGTCCACCACCGTGTAGCCCATGGTCTGGGCGTAGTCGCGCTGGGCGGCGTCGATCCACACCGCCTCCAGCCCGAACGCGGGATCGCGCGTGGGTATGCCCTGCAGCCGGCCGGCCACCGAGCCGGGATTGATGGCCATCTCCTTGTTCGGCAGCACCTCGGCCTCGGCGATGGGCACGCCGTGCATGCTGATGCGGTACATGTTCGGGCCGAGATCGAGGTTGTCGCGGATGTGCACCGACTGGACCAGGAAGCCCAGGTCCTGCGACAGCTTCTTGCGCACGCCCTTGATGCGGGTCAGCAGCTGGCCGCCCTGCTTGCGGTCCACCAGCGGGATGAGGCCGTAGCCCACCTCCAGCCCGATCACGTCCACCGGCGGCACGTCGTCCCAGGTCAGCTCCTTGGTCTCGGGCGACGCCGGCGCCGCGCCGGGCGCCGCGTCCGCAGGCCGCGCCGCCACGGGTTTCGTCTCCGCCTGCTTCTTCTTTTGGATCATGCGGTAAGCGGCGTAACCGCAAATCGCCGCGAACAGCAGGAACGGCAGATTGGGCATGCCGGGAATGATGCCGATCAGGCCCATGATGCCGGCGGTGACCATCAGCACCTGCGGATTGCCGAACAGCTGCCGGGTCACCTCGCCGGTCATGTCCTGCGCCTTGGACACGCGGGTAACCAGGATAGCGGTGGCGGTGGACAGCACCAGCGCCGGGATCTGCGCCACCAGGCCGTCGCCGATCGACAGCAGCACATAGGTGCGGGAGGCGTCGGCGAAGTTCATTTCGTGCTGCAGCACGCCGATCAGGATGCCGCCGACGATGTTGATGAACAGAATCAGGATGCCGGCGATGGCGTCGCCGCGCACGAACTTGCTGGAACCGTCCATGGAGCCGTAGAAGTCGGCCTCGGTGGCCACCTCGGCGCGGCGGTCGCGCGCCTGCTCCTGGGTGATGATGCCCGCGTTGAGGTCGGCGTCGATCGCCATCTGCTTGCCGGGCATGGCGTCGAGGGTGAAGCGCGCCGACACCTCGGACACGCGCCCGGCGCCCTTGGTCACCACCACGAAGTTGATGATGGTGAGGATGGCGAACACCACGATACCGATGGTGTAGTTGCCGCCCACCACGAACTCACCGAACGACTCGATCACGTGTCCGGCGGCGGCCGTACCCTGATGGCCGTTGAGCAGCACCACGCGGGTGGATGCGACGTTGAGGGCGAGTCGGAAAAGCGTCGCCACCAGGATAACCGTCGGAAAAATGGCGAAGTCCAGCGGCCGCAGTGCGTAGATACACACCATCAGCACGATCAGGCTGAGCACGATGTTGAAGGTGAACAGCAGATCGAGCGCCAACGGCGGCAGCGGCACCACCATCATCGCCAGTAGCGCCATCACCAGCAGCGGCGTGCCTAGGCCTTGGCTGGCGAAATTCTTCAAGTTGTTGATGGCGACGGAATTCATACAGGCTTACCGCGCTTGCGAAGATAGTCCACGAGTTCCTGCGGCACCTCCGGCTGCGGCCGTTGCGGGCGCGGCCCATGCAGGCCCGCCGTGCGCAGCTGGAAGATGTAGGCCAGCACCTGGGCGCAGGCCAGGTACAGTCCCGCCGGAATCTCCTTCTCCAGGTCCGTGGTGTAATACAAGGCGCGTGCCAACGGCGGCGCCTCGAAGATCGGCACCTTGTTCTCGGCCGCCAGCTCGCGGATCTTCGCCGCCATCAGGTCGGTGCCCTTGGCCACCACCGTCGGCGCGCGCATCTTGAGCTGGTCGTACTTGATGGCGATGGCGTAGTGGGTCGGGTTGGTCACCACCACGTCGGCCTTGGGCACGTTCTCCAACATCCGGCCCTGGGCGATCTGGCGCTGCATCTGCCGCAGCTTGCCCTTCACTTCCGGCTTGCCCTCGGTCTCCTTGTATTCGTCCTTGACCTCCTGCTTGGTCATCTTCAGCTTGTTCTTGAGGTCGTACAGCTGGTACGGCACGTCCACCGCCGCGACCAGCACCAGCGCCGCGGACAGCAGGAAGAACGCGCGGAAGAACAGGTCCATGCCGTGCGCCAGGCCGGACTCCAGCGGCTCGCCGCCGAGCGCGACGAAGTCCGCCTGGTGCCACCACAGGAAGGCGACGCCGACCGCGCCGACGATCACCACCTTGATCAGCGACTTGAGCAGCTCCATCAGCGCCCGCAGCGCGAACATGCGCTTGAGGCCCTTGAGCGGGTTCATCTTCTCCAGCTTCGGCTCCCAGGCCTTGGTGCTGAACGACCAGCCGCCGAGGGCCACCGAGGCGCCGATAGCCACCGCCACCATCACCAACGCGAACGGCGCCACCACCAGCAACCCCTGGGCGATCGACTCCTGCAGCAGCCGCAGCGGCGCCATCGGGTCGAAGATGACGTCGCGCTGCAGGCGGAAATTGGTTTCGATGACGCCGGTCAGTCCCCGGCCCATGAAGTCGCCGAGCATCATCAGCCCGGCCGCCGCCGCCAGCATGACCAGCGTGGTGTTGAGCTCGCGCGAGCGCGGGATCTGGCCCTTCTCCTTCGCCTCGCGCTGTCGTTTCGCTGTGGGCTCTTCTGTGCGTTCTTGCCCGTCTTCGTTCTCTTGGGCCATGGAGCTGCCGACCGAGGGTGACGCCGAATTGGCGGGTGCCGGCAGGGGTTACAGGATTCGTGCCAATTAGGGGTGGGTTCTAGTAGCGATGCTGGGGCTGCTCGGCGTGATGGGGATGTATGCGAGGTGACGGGAAGGCACGCCTTCGGCGGTTGTGCGCCTTCACCGGGCGCGGTTGTGCCCGGTCCCGCCCGGGCGGGCGGCCTACTTTCTTGCTCGTCCAAGAACGTAGGCAACGAAGGACGCCCCACGATTTGGTCCGGCCGAAGCCGGCCGGACTTCCCTGCGTTGCTCCGAGAAAAGCGGTCGCTCCGCAAACTCGCCCCCTGCGGGGGCTCAAACAGTGCTCCGCTGTTCGCCGCTTTTCTCGTCCGCTACTCGGCTGCATCGAGAGGATGGGTGGACGTGGAGGAAAGGCAAAAGGCAGCCCCCTCACCCTGCCGGCTACGCCTTATCCCTGAACCGGGAAAGCTCGGGTGACAGCAACTCTTCGGGTTTTGATCTCTCCCCTCTCCTCGATGCCGCCGAGCATCGCAGGCGAAAGCGGGAAAAAGCGCCCGCCTGTTTCAGGGCCCGTCTGCGGGCCCGAATCGAAAGTCACCCGTCCGCGTAGGAAGGGACGCCGCATAACCGCGCCGGTGAGGCGCATAACCGCCGAAGGGGTGCTTTTCAGCACCTCGGCTGCTCGACGAACAGCCGCCGGGCGCTAACCACCCAACAGCCCTCGCGCCACACCGAACGCATCCCCCCACAACTCCACCAACCGCGGCTGCAGCACCGGCAGTATCAGCAGCAGCATGGCCAGGAAGCCGACCAGCATGGTCACCGGAAAGCCGACCGAGAAGATGTTCATCTGCGGCGCGGCGCGGGTCATCACGCCCATGGCCAGCTGCACCACCAGCAGCACCGCCACCGCCGGCAGCGCCAGCAGCACGCCGCCAGCGAACATCTGCGAGCCGAACGCGACCACCGCCAGGAAGTCCTGCCGAACCAGGCCGCCGTTGCCCACCGGCAGCGAGCGGAAGCTCTGCGCCAGCAGGTCGATCAGCATCAAATGCCCGCCGAGGCTCAGGAACAGCAAGGTGGCGAGGATGATCAGGAACTGCGAGATCACCGGCTGGGTCATGCCGCTCTGTGGGTCGACCATGGTGGCGAAGCCCAGGCCCATGGTCAGGCCGACCGCCTCGCCGGCGACGGCGGCGGCTTGGAACGACATGCTCAGCATCAGCCCGATCAGCACCCCGGCCAGCACCTCCTGCAGCGCCACCAGCAGGGCCTCGACCGACAGCAGATCGACCGCCGGCACCGGCCCCACCGCCGGCATCACGGCCACCGCCAGCGCCACGCCGAGCAGGATGCGCACCTGAATCGGAATCTGCATGTTCGAGAACAGCGGCGCGGCCAATAACATCGCGCTGAAGCGGATCCAGGGCCAGACGAAGCCGCCGATCCAGATCGAGATCTGCGCGTCGGTGAACAGCATGTCAGCGGCCGCCGCCAGTCGTCAGTCGCCGGTCTGACGGATACAGCCTGGGAAGGCATTCGCGGCGGAGCCGCTCCCACAACGTAACGAGCGTGTGCCTTTGCACGGCCATCCCGCCCTGCCCTAGCGCCCGTAGCTCACCAGATCCGGAATGCTGGTGAACAGCCCCTGGGTGAAATCCAGCAGCACGGTGAGCATCCACGGCGAGGCGATGAACAAGGTGACCGCCAACACCGCCAGCTTGGGCACGAAGCTCAGGGTCTGCTCGTTGATCTGGGTGGCGGCCTGGAACATGCCGATGATCAGGCCCGCGGCCAGCGCGGCCAGCAGCGCCGGCGCGGCCAGCAGCACCACCACCCACAGCGCCCGATGGCCGAGTTCGACGACGAGATCGGGGGTCATGCGCGCGACTCCTCGCTACGTGAAGAAACTGGCGGCCAAGGTGCCCATGATCAGCGACCAGCCGTCCACCAGCACGAACAACATGATCTTGAACGGCAGCGAGATGATCATGGGCGAGAGCATCATCATGCCCATCGACATCAGCACGCTGGCCACCACCAGGTCGATCACCAGGAACGGCAGGAAGATGATGAAGCCG
>Ga0182741_1002402_pt1 | contig 21969 bp, 21 predicted proteins | sample eDN5th37CBELigOP_FD_128874 | JGI IMG/M metagenome (GOLD analysis project Ga0182741, IMG submission 128874) | Enriched Organic Plus compost microbial communities from Emeryville, California, USA - eDNA 5th pass 37_C BE-Lig OP (version 2) (version 2) ... | reverse complement strand
CGGGCGAGACGCTGCCGGCGGCAAGCCAGAAATTGGTGATGGAGGGCCCAGGCGGACCGCCAGTGCTGCGGCTGGCATGGCCGGTGCTGGCCAGGCCGAGCTGTCGGGCGCTGCGCCAGTCCAGGATCCAGCTGGTCAGCACCCCGTCCTCGACGATGGCACGCCGCTCCCCCTTCATTCCCTCTCCGTCGAAGGGACGGGAGCGGAGGCCGCGCCGGCGCGTCGGATCGTCGAGCACGGACACACCCGCCGGCATGATCCGCTGGCCCATGCGGTCCTTCAGGAAACTGGTGCCGCGCGCGACCGCCGCGCCGTTGATGGCGCCGGCAAGGTGCGACAGCAGCGAGCCGGCGACGCGCGGGTCGAAGACCACGGGCAGGCGCGCGGTCTTCGGCCGGCGCGGGTTCAGGCGGGCGACCGCCTTCTCCCCGGCACGGCGGCCGATCGCCGCGGGATCCTCGAGATCGTCGAGATGGACCGCGCTGGCATAGTCGTAGTCCCGCTCCATCGCCGTGCCCTGGCCGGCGAGGGCGGTGGCCGAGACACCATGGCTGGTGCGCGTATAGGCCCCGGCGAAGCCGTTGCTGGCGGCGAGCGCGATCTCGGCACGCGCCCAGGAGGCCTCGGCGCCCTCGGTATTAGTCACGCCGGCGACGGCGAGTGCCGCCTCCTCGGCCATCGCGGCACGCTCGATCAGCTGCTCCGCCGTGGGCTCGGTGCCATCCGCGAGGTCGAGATCGGCCGCGATGAGGCCGTCCGGCGCCTCGGCGAGGCCGGCATAGGGGTCCTCGGGCACTACCCGCGCCATCGCCACGGCCCGCTCGGCGAGCGCGGCGAAGCCCGCGGGCGCGGGATCGGTGGAGGAGACGATCGCCTGCCGCCGCCCAACCAGGACGCGCAGGCCCAGCCCGAAATCCTCCGATCGCTCCAGCTGCTCGACCTTGCCGAGGCGGCGCTGCACCGAGAGCGCTGCCGAGGAGACCAGCATCGCATCCGCGGCATCGGCGCCCGCCTTGCGAGCGGCAGCGACCAGCGCCGACAGGGTCTCGAGATGATTCATGCGGCAAGCTTCTCCGCAATGGCCGGCAGGCCGGGCACCTTGCCGGCGGGGCCGAGGGCGGCGAGGGTCGGCGCGGCGCGGAAGGCGCGCGCGGCCACCTGCTGCACCTGCTCGATGGTGACGGCGGCGATCTTCGCCTTGGTCTCCTCCACCGGGACGACGCGGCCATAGACTTGGATCTGGCGGGCGAGCTGCTCGGTCCGGCTGCCGGTGCTCTCCAGCGACATCAGCAGCGAGGCGCGGAACTGCGCCTTGGCGCGATCCAGCTCCTCCTGCGTCACATCGGTCTGCACCTTGCGCAGCTGCTCGAGGGTGACGGGGACCAGCTCCTCGGCCTCCTTCTCGCCAGTGCCGGCATAGATGGCGAAGATGCCGCCGTCCTGGAACGGGTGGGCGAAGGAGTAGATGGAATAGACGAGGCCTCGCTTTTCCCGGATCTCCTGGAACAGGCGGGAGGACATGCCGCCGCCAAGCAGGGTGGAGAGCAGTAGGGTCGGGTAGTGCAGCGGCTCCGCATAGGCCGTGCCGGGAAAGCCCAGGACGATGTGCACCTGGTCGAGCTCGCGCTCCTCGCGGAACTCGCCGCCCTGGTAGCGTGCGGGCTCCGACGCCGGCGGGGCAACCTGGGGCAGATCGGCGAAGTGCCGCTTCACGAGATCGAGCAGCGCGTCGTGATCCAGCGCGCCGGCGGCGGCGACCACCATGCTCTCCGGCCCGTAATGGCGGCGCATATAACCCGTCAGCGCCTCCCGCTTCAGGGCCTTGATGACATCCTCGGTGCCGAGAGTGGGGCGGCCCATGGGCTGGCCTGGGAAGGCCGTCGCCTGGAAATGGTCGAAGATGATGTCATCCGGCGTGTCGTTCGACTGGCCGATCTCCTGCAGGATGACGCCGCGCTCGCGTTCCAGCTCCTCCGGGACGAAGGTGGAGTGCGTCAGGATGTCGCCGATGATGTCGGCGGCCAGCGGCAGATCCTCCTTCAGCACCTTGCAGTAGTAGGCGGTGTTCTCCCGCGCCGTATAGGCGTTGAGATGGCCGCCCACATTCTCGATCTCGCGCGCGATGGCAGCGGCGTCGCGCCGCCCGGTGCCCTTGAAGGCCATGTGCTCGAGAAAGTGGGAGACGCCGTTCTCGGCTTCCGCCTCGTTCCTCGTACCGGCAGCGACATAGGCGCCGAAGGAGACGGTCTCCACGCGCGGCATGATCTCGGAGACCACGGTCAGGCCATTGGGCAGGCGTGTGAGACGGATGGCATCGGACATTGCGGGTCGGTGTTCCTTGGTTCCTGCCAGGCCCGCTGAACAGGCCGGCGACGGTCAGGCGGCGTTGCGCCGGGCGTGCGAACGGACGAAGGCTTCGATCTGGCCAAGATCAGGCGGAAGGACCGAAAAGCGCTCCTCCCGCTCATATAGGTCGGCGAGGCGCTGGGGCAGGGGGGGGCGGCGGCCGGTCGCCTGCTCCACCGCATCGGGAAATTTCGCCGGGTGGGCGGTGGCGGCGACCACCACCGGGATGGCGGGATCCTCCGGCGCCAGCGCCCGGGCCGCCGCGGTGCCGATGGCGGTATGGGGGTCCGCCAGGTAGCCGGCACCACGCCACAGGTCGCGGATCTCCTGCAGCGTCCCGGCATCGTCCAGGGTGAAGCCGCGGAACAGGGCGGTGGCGTCCCGCCAGGCCCGGTCGGGAACCGGCATGCGGCCCTCATTGCGGAAGCGGCGCATCGCCTCGGCGGTGGCCGCCCCGTTGCGGCCGAGCAGCTCGAACAGCAGGCGCTCGAAATTCGAGCTCACCTGGATGTCCATGCTGGGCGAGAGGCTGGGCTCCACGGCACGGATCGACATGTCGTTCGCATCGAGGAAGCGCGCAAGGATGTTGTTGCGGTTCGATCCCACGATCAGCCGCGCGACGGGCAGGCCCATCCGCCGCACCGCCCATGCGGCCAGCACATTGCCGAAATTGCCGGTGGGCACGCTGAAGGCGACCGGCCGGTCCGGCGCGCCGAGCGCCAGCGCCGCCGCCGCGTAATAGGGGATCTGCGCCGCCACCCGCGCCCAATTGATGGAGTTCACGGCGGCGAGGCCCATCTCGCGCCGGAAGGGCGCGTCGTTGAACATCGCCTTCACCAGATCCTGGCAGTCGTCGAAGGTGCCCTCCACCGCCAGGTTGCGCACATTGGGGGAGAGCACGGTGGTCATCTGCCGCCGCTGCACCTCGGAGGTCCTGCCCCGCGGGTGAAGGATGACGATGTCGAGGCGCGTGCGATCACGGCAGGCCTCGATGGCGGCCGAGCCCGTATCGCCGCTGGTGGCGCCGACGATGGTGATGCGCTCCCCACGCCTGGCCAGGACGTGGTCGAACAGGCGGCCGACGAGCTGCAGCGCCATGTCCTTGAAGGCCAGAGTGGGGCCGTGGAACAGCTCCAGCGCGAAACCGCGGTGGTCGAGTTGCACCAGCGGCGCCACGGCCGGATGGCCGAAGCCGGCATAGGCGGCAGCGGTCATGCCCCGAAGCTCGTCGAGGGCCAGCGTCTCGCCCGTGAAAAGGTGGATCAACCGGGCGGCGAGCTCCGGATAGGGCAGGCCCCGCAGGGCGCGCCAGTCGGCGGCGGTGAGCTCCGGCCAGGTTTCCGGCACGAAGAGCCCGCCATCCTCGGCAAGGCCGGCGAGCAGGACGCCTTCGAAGTCGCGGGGCGGGGCCTCGCCCCGGGTGGAAAGATAGCGCATGGCCCGACGGACCCTAGCGGCGGCACGCCCCGGCGGCGAGGGGTTGCCGGCCAGCACGACAGGCCCTTCCGGCCCCGCCAGGCCCGGCCCATCGCCGGCTGCTTCCTCACCGCCGGACGGGCCGCCCGCAACGCGGGAACTGCCGAGGGTACCGGGTGACGACAGCGCCCGACCCCTGCGGCCCGCCTCGCTCCGGGATGCACGCCGGGCGCTTCCCTGTCTCCTTCATCACCACGGCAGGTGCATGGCCCATGGCGACGTTGACAGCCATGGCACGAAGCGCGGAGCATCGGGACAACGAGGGAGAGACGTCCATGAAGCACAGTTCGCGACGGGCCCCGGCCCGCGTCGCGGGGCGCGGTACCGTGCCCTTGCGTTGGCTGCCACTGACCTTCGCGTGCCGGACCGGCACCCGGCGGTTCGGTAGCGCGGCCGGCATCGGGACGTCGGGATCCGGGCGCGCCGCGCCCTCCGCTGCCGGCCGCGGCGCGGTGTCCGTGGGGACGAGGTCGCGGGCCGGCCGGATGGCGCCGCAGTAGCGGCGCCGGACCGCATGGCCGCAGGCACGCATTTTCGTGACCTGGTCGCCACCGAGCGGCCGCTGGTGCTGCCGGGCGCGCATGATGCGCTCTCCGCCCTGCTGATCCGCGACGCCGGCTTCAAGGCCTATTTCATCGGCGGCTTTCCGGTGGCCGGCGCGCGACACGGCCTGCCCGATATAGGCCTGCTCGGCCAGGGCGAGTTCGAGGCAGCCTATCGCGACATCACCGCGGTTTCCGATCTGCCCGTGCTGGTCGATGCCGATAACGGCTATGGCGATGTGAAGAACGTGGTGCACCTGGTCCGAAGCTACGAGAGGCTCGGCGCCCAGGCGATCTTCTTCGAGGACCAGGGCAGCCCGAAGCGCTGCGGCCACATGGCCGGCAAAGTGCTGGTGCCGGCCGAGGAGATGGAGGCAAGGATCCGCGCCGCCGCCAGCGAGCGACTGGATCCGCGCACCTTCCTGATCGCCCGCACCGACGCGCGCGAGGTCCTGGGCCTCGATGAGGCGCTGCGCCGCGGCGAGCGCTACCTGCGCGCCGGCGCCGACGGGCTGTTCATCGAGGCGCCGCAGACTCTCGAGGAGATGGCGCGGATCCCGCGCGAGCTGCCCGCCCTGCATGTGGCGAACATGCTGGAAGGCGGCCGCACGCCGCTGCTCGCGCCGGCGGAGCTCGACCGCCTCGGCTTCCGCATCCTGCTCTACGGCATCTCGCTGCTGATGCATGCGGCGAAGACCATGCAGGCGGTGCTGGCCGACATCGCCTCGGGCGAGTTCCGCCTGCGCGGTCAGGGCATGGGCTTCGACGCCTACAAGCGCCTGGTGGGCTTCGACCGCTGGAGCGCGATAGAGGACCGCTACCGCGCCTGAGCGGCACGAACCCGGAAGCGGGCCGCCGGGCCGCGCGCGTCAGTCCGCATAGGCGCCGGCCGCCTGGATGATGGGGCGCCAGCGGGCCACCTCCTCGGCCAGGAAACGGCGATGGAAGGCGATGGTCGCGCGCTCCTGCGTTGCCGGCAGCGTGACCAGCTCGGCGAAGCGCTTCTGCAGCCGCTCCTCCGACAGCGCGCCGCGCAGCGCCGCCGAGAGCACTTCCTGCACCGGCTCCGGCGTGCCGGCCGGCGCGTACATGCCGTGCCAGGTGGTCATGGCGATGGAGGGAAAGCCGGCCTCGGTGGTGGTGGGCAGGGTCTCGAAACCGGGCAGGCGCTCGGGGCTGGTGACGCCGTAGGCCTGGATGCGCCCGTCGCGTATGAAGGGCACGGTGTTGGTGGCCTGGTCGCAGAGGATGTCGATGCGGCCGGCCATGAGCTCGGCCATGGCCGGCCCGGTGCCGCGGAACACCACGACCGTCGCCTGCGCGCCAGCGGCCTGCTGCACCAACAGCGCGCAGAGATTGGCCGCCGAGCCAAGGCCCGCCGTGGCGAAGTTCAGCGTGTCGCCCTGGCGCTTCAGCTCCGCCATGTAACCAGCGAGGTCGGTGGCCGGGAAGCCGGGCCGCGCGACCAGCGTCATGGCCGCGTCCGAGACCAGGCCAAGGGGCGCAAAGCTTTCCAGCACGTTGTAGGGCAGGCGGCGGAACAGTGTGGCGCTCGCCGCCATGCCGATATTGTTGATCATCAGCGTGTAGCCGTCGGGCCGTGACTGCGCGAGGCGCAGCGGGCCGACGGTGGAGCCGCCGATCGACTCCACCACCACCGGCTGGCCGAGATGCTTGCCCATGTTGTCGGCGACGATGCGGGTGATGGTATCTGTCGGGCCACCGGCGGCACCGGCGGCGATGATCGTCACCGGACGGGTGGGAAACTCCGCGGTCTGCCCACGGGCAAGAGCGGGCGTGGCAAGGGCAAGGCCGGCGAGCACGGCGCGGCGGGTCTGCGACATGGGACGTTCCTTCGGATGGGGTGCGGCGGTTGGGCCCGCCGTCGTCGTGAGATGCAGTCTCAGTTCAGCCGCAGATCCTTGATGTGCCGCGGATCGGCCTGCAGCTCGCCGCGCTCCACGCGCTTCACGATCTCCGTCAGCGCGGCATTGGCGGGGGTGGCGATGCCGACCGTCTTCGCCTTCTCCACGATGAAGCCGTTCAGGAATTCGATCTCGGTGCGGCGGCCCTTCACCATGTCCTGGCCCATGGAGGGCCGGTGCGCACCGCCGCCGGGCTTCTTCGCCTCGGTCAGGCGATGGTCGTCGTACTGGCGCTTCGCCTCCGGATCGCCCTCGCCGGCGCGGGCGATGACCTCGGGGTCGATGTGGTGGATCTCCTCCAGCACATAGCCCAGGGCCTGGCCGGTGCGGATCGCCTCCGACCCCAGCCGCGCGGTGAAGTGGCGCAAGGTGTCGTCCAGCAGGATCTCGCGGCTGATCAGCCCGGTGCAGGCGGAGAGGCCGTTCGCCATGGCGTTGGTCACCAGCTTCGACCAGCGCTCGCCCCACAGGTTCTCCGTGACCTTGGCGCTGTCGGAGAGGCCGACGAGGCGGCATATCTCCTGCACGCGCGGGGTGACGCGCCCATGCACCTCGCCGGTGCGGAAGACGGTGTGCGCGGCGCCGCCCTTGCCGGAGGCGCGGCGGACGTGGCCGGGCTCGCAGAGATCGACGGTGATGGAACTGGCGATGCACCCGACCGTCCGGCCCCAGCCGACGATGCCGGCGATCGTCTCCTCGTTCATGCAGTTCTGCAGCGAGACGACGAAACCGCCGGGGGCGAGATATTGCTGCACCATCGTCGTCGCCCAGGCGGTGTCGTAGGACTTCACGCAGACGAAGGCGATGTCGAAGGGCTGCCCCTTGCTGACCGATTGCAGCTCCGTAAGGTGCAGGGCGCGCACGGGGACGGTGAATTCGGGCACGTCCTTGATGTGGCTGATGCGCAGGCCGCGGGCACGCATGGCCTCGACATGCTCGGGCCAGGGATCCACGAAGGTGACGTCCTCGCCCGCCTGCGCCATGTGCGCGCCGGCATAGCCGCCGACCGCGCCGGCGCCGATGATCGCGATACGGTTGCCCATGGACGCTTTCCTTCCTCCGCTGGCCATGCGACTGCGCATGCGCCCCGCGCAGTATGAAGGGACGGGGCGGCGAGGCAAGCCGCTGCGCCCCATCCCCGGAACCAACCGAGCCGGAGTGAGCGCCCCCAATGGTCGAGGATGCCCGCCTTTACGCCCCCGCCGCGGCGCGCAACCGCGATGCCATCCTGGCGGTGCTGCGGCGCCACCTGCCACCTGAGGGCCTGGTGCTGGAAGTGGCGAGCGGCAGTGGCGAGCACGCGCTCCATTTCGCCGCCTCGCTGGCGGGACTGGTGTTCCAGCCGACCGACCCGGACCCTACCGCGCGCGCCAGCATCGATGCCTGGGCCCAGGTGGCGCGCCTCCCCAATCTGCGCCCGGCGCTGGCGCTGGACGCGGCGACGGAGGACTGGCCCATCGCACATGCCGATGCGGTGCTCTGTATCAACATGGTTCATATCGCGCCCTGGAGGGCGACGGAGGGGCTGATGCGCGGCGCCGCGCGGCTGCTGCCACCTGGCGGCGCACTGATCCTCTACGGCCCCTTCCGGCGGGACGGCCGGCATACGGCCTCGAGCAACGCCGCCTTCGACGCCGACCTCCGTGCCCGCAGCCCCGCATGGGGCGTGCGGGACCTGGAGGCCGTGACGGCGGAAGCGGTGGCGCGCGGCTTCGGCCCGCCAGTGGTCGAGCCGATGCCAGCGAACAATCTCGCCCTCGTCTTCCGCCGCCAGCCGCTGGCTCAGAGCAGGTCCCATGCAGGTGGAATCACCTGAACGCGCGAAGATGTCCGTGAAACCGAGAAGCCGGGGCATGTGCCGTGAGCCCAGGCGAACGGAAGGCGATTCCGTGCCGCAGGCCCCGGCCGCGCGTTCCGGCGAGATCCCGCAGCCGGGCTCAGCCCGAGGCAGGCCGTGGCTCAGCCTCGGCGGCGGCTGGCTCGACCCGCGCCGCCAGCCGATCGGCAAGATGGAACATGAGCGGATTGGCCGCGATGGACAGCAGGGCCGTCGCCAGCACCAGGTCGCGTCCCGCCTCGGGCAGAACCCCCTCCGCCACCCCGAGGCCGGCGAGGATGAAGGAGAATTCGCCGATCTGCGCCAGTGAGGCGGCGATCACCAGCGCCTCCCGTTGCGAAAGGCCGCGAACGCGGGCGATCGCCCAGGCAGCCAGGGACTTGCCGAACAACACTACCGCGACTGCGGCGAGCAGCGGCAGCGGCTGGCGCAGCAGGATGCCGGGGTCGAACAACATCCCCACGGAGACGAAGAACAGCACCGCGAAGGCGTCACGCAGCGGCAGGGTCTGCTCCGCCGCCTTCTGCGACAGCGCCGACTGCCCCAGCACCAGCCCCGACAGGAAGGCTCCAAGCGCAAAGGAGGCATCGAACAGCGCCGAGGCCGCGAAGGCGACCCCGAGCGCCGCCACCAGCGCCGCCAGCGAGAACAGTTCGCGTGAGCGAAGGCCACCGACCAGCGACAGCGCCCAGGGCAGCACCCGGCTGCCGACCAGCAGCATCAGCACGATGAAGACGGCGACCTTGCCGAGCGTCAGCAGCAGCGGCAGCAGCATGCCATTGCCCATGCCAACCGGAAGCGTGCCCGCCGGCGCCCGCCCGTCCAGCAGCGCCGCGCCCACGGGCACCAGCACCAGCGCGATGACCATCGCCAGGTCCTCAACCACAAGCCAGCCGACCGCGATCTTCCCCTGCGGCGTCGCCGTCTCGTTGCGGTCGGTCAGCGCGCGCAGCAGCACCACGGTGCTGGCGACCGAGAGACAGAAGCCGAAGATGAAGCCCTGTCCGTCCGTCCAGCCCCAGGACCGCGCCACCGCCCAGCCGAGCAGGGTTGCGACCAGCATCTGGCAAAGCGCCCCGGGCACCGCGACGCCACGCGCCTCGGCCAGCTCCCGGGGCGAAAAATGCAGCCCGACGCCGAACATCAGCAGGATGACCCCGATCTCCGACAGCTCCTGCGCCAGCGCGAGGTCGCCCACATAGCCCGGGGTGAAGGGGCCGATGGCGACGCCGGCCAGCAGATAGCCCACCAGCGGCGGGAGGTGCAGCTTGCGGGCGGCCACGCCGAGCAGCAGCGCAGCGGTCAGTCCCGCGACCAGCGTCGCGATCAGGGGCGTGTGGTGCAGCATGGCTTCCATGTAGCGCCGCGGGCGAGGTTTTCACCCGTAGTGCGATGGTCAGGCTGCAAGATACCGGATTCGCAGGTGGTCCAGGAAGTCCTCCGGGTCAAGCGGCTTGCCCGTGGCGTGGCGCAGCAGATCCTGGAAGCCGAGGCGCGCCCCCTGGCCATGCACCGCCTCGCGCAGCCAGGCGACAAGCGGCAGCAGCTCGCCGCGCGCCATCTCCTCGTCGAGCCCAGGGATGGTGCGGCGGGCCGCGCGCATCAGCTGGGCCGCGGCCATGGCGCCCAGGGTGTAGCTGGGGAAGTAGCCGAAGGCGCCGTCGTGCCAGTGGATGTCCTGCAGGCAGCCATGGGCGTCGTCGGGCGGCGCCACGCCAAGCAGGGCGACGAAGCCCTCGTTCCAGGCCCCGGGCAGATCCGCGACGGCGAGTTCGCCGCCGATCAGCGCGCGCTCCAGCCGGAAGCGGAGGATGATATGCGCGGGGTAGGTCAGCTCGTCCGCATCCACCCGGATGAAGCCGCGGGAGACCCGGCGCCAGAGCCGGGCCAGATTCGCGGGCGCATAGGCCGCAGGATCGCCGCCGAAGCTCCGGTGCAGCTCCGGACCGAGGAAGGCGAGGAAGGCATCGGAGCGGCAGGCCTGCATCTCCACGATCAGGCTCTGCGACTCGTGCACCGCCATGCCTGCGGCTTCCCCGACCGGCTGGCGGGCCCAGGCGGCGGGCAGGCCACGCTCGTAAAGCGCATGGCCCGTCTCGTGCAGCACGCCGAGAAGGGACTTCTCGACATTCGTCTCGCTGTAGAAGGTGGTGATGCGGATATCGGTCGAAGTGCCGCCGCAGAAGGGGTGCAGGCTCTCGTCCAGCCGGGCGTGATCATAGTCGAGGCCGATTCGCTCGGAGAGACGCCGGCAGAGTGTGCGCTGCACCGCAGCCGGGAACGGGCCGGCGAGCGGCGCCGGCGCCGGGCGGGCGGCCTGGATCGCCTCGGCCTGCGGCAGGGCCTCCCGCAGGAAGGCCTCGTAGGCGGCGAAAACCGGTTCGACCTCGGCTGCCGTGACGCCGCGCTGATAGCCGTCCATCAGCGCGTCATAGGGTGCCAAGCCAAGGGCCGCGGAAAGCGCCTGCGCCGTCTCCCGCTGCAGCCGCACGACCTCCGCGAGCAGCGGGCGGACCAGGCCGAAGTCGGACTTCGCCTTGGCGTCGCGCCAGACCTTTTCGCAGGCGCTGTTGGCGCGGGCGGCGGCCTCGACCAGCCCGGTCGGCAACGCGGCGGCCCGCGCATGGGCCCGGCGCATCAGGGCAAGATTCGCAGCGTCCCACGCCCCTTCCGCCTCTGCCGCATCCAGGTCCTCGGCAACGGCCGGGGCTGTCAGCAGCTCGTGCGCGAGTCCCGCCAGCACGGCGAGCTGCTCGCCGCGCGCCGCGCCGCCGCCAGGCGGCATCATGGCACTGGCGTCCCAGTGCAGCATGGCCTGGGCCTCGTCCAGCGCAGCGATGCGGGCGAAACGGTCCTTTAGGCGCGCATAGGCGGCATTCATCGTTCAGGGCACCTCACGGGGGCGGGCTCATATCCGGGTCACGGCGCCAGAGCGCCGTCCCCGACCCTGGCAGGAGCCAAGCGGCCTGTGGAGCCCAGGCGCGCGCTCGCCGGGCCGTGTCCTGGCGCAGTGCCGGGCAGGTGACCCCAACGCATCGGCGGGGCTGGAGACGCGCGAGCGGACAGGCCCCGCCCGCACTATCCTGCCCCGCGGCGCCGCGCGAAGGCGATGAACACGCCGACCAGCGCCGCCGCCAGCCCGTACCAGGTGATGGCATAGCCGAGATGCGGATTGTTCGGCCGCGGCAGGCTGCGGGCAGCCGCCGGCAGCGCGGCGGGCGGCGCGTCGGCCGGAGCCAGGGCAACCAGGCCGAAGGGCGCGACCCGGTCGAAGCCGAGTGCCGAACCGATCGCCGCGGGGTCGAAGGTGTAGAAGCGCCGGCCGGCGGGATCGTCGCTCGGGGCGAAGATGCTGCGCGAATCCGGCGGACGGACATAGCCCGTGACGGCCACCGCCCCCTCCGGACGCGCGACGGGAGCGCTGCGCTCGAACGGCACCCAGCCCCGGTCCACCAGCAGCGGCGGCGCCTCTGGCCGCAGCAGCGGCGTGAGCAGGTGCGCCCCGAGCACGGTGCCGCGCACCTCGACGCCGAGCATAGCCTCATGCGCGTAGTCGAAACGGCCGGTCGCCTCGACCTTGGTATAGGGTACCGGCTCGGAGCCGAGCGGCCGGGGCGGCGCGGCCTCGGCCGCTGCAAGGTGCTCCAGCAGTTCCGTCTTCCAGGCCAGCCGCTGCATCTGCCAGGTGCCCAGCGCGAGCAGCAGCAGCAGAACTGGTAACGCCGCGAGAGCGGGCAGGAGCAGCCGACGTCCTCGCACGGGCCTAGCTGCCGGTCTCGCCCTGGCGGTGGCGGTACTGCAGCACCAGCAGGGCCGCCTTCGCCACCCGCATGACATAGAGCGAGAGCCCGAGAATCACGACCGGCCAGATCAGCGCATGCACCCAAAGCGGCGGCTCGTACCTAGCGTCCACCACCAGGGCGGCGATGACGGCCAGCGCCCCCACCACGAAGATGCCGGCAACCGCCGGCCCGTCCCCCGCATCATGGGCCCGGAGGTCGAGGCCGCAGACCGGGCAGGCCTCGCGCACCGCGAGCAGGCCGGCGAAGAGCTTCCCCTGTCCGCAGCGGGGGCAGCGGCCGAGCAGCGCCGCAGTCACAAGGTGCGGCGCCGGGGCTTCCGGCGGGCTCATCGCCACCGCCCCGAGGCCGCCCGTGCGGGGCGGACGCACGGAGGCGGCGGGCAGCCCCGCCACCGTCTCAGTGCTCCGCGATCTCGCCCGCACCCCACCAGTAGATGCAGACGAAGAGGAACAGCCACACCACGTCCACGAAGTGCCAGTACCAGGCGGCCGCCTCGAAGCCGAAATGCCGCTGCGGGGTGAAGTGGCCCTTCAGCGCACGCAGGAAGCAGACCGTGAGGAAGCAGGTGCCGACGATGACGTGGAAGCCGTGGAAGCCGGTGGCGAGGAAGAAGGTGGAGGGATAGATGCCGCCGGTGAACTGGAACGGAGCCTCGCCGTACTCGATCGCCTGGAAGGTGGTGAAGCTGATCCCGAGCAGGATGGTCAGACCGAGCCCCTGGATGAGCGCCTTGCGGTCGCCATGCAGCAGCCCGTGATGCGCCCAGGTGACCGTGCAGCCCGAGAGCAGCAGGATCATGGTGTTCAGGAAGGGCAGGCCGAAGGGATCGAAGGTCAGGATGCCCTTGGGCGGCCAGACCGCCTCGGTCGCGCCGGCGACATGGTCCGGGTACAAGGCGAAGTGGAAATAGGCCCAGAAGAAGGCGACGAAGAACATCACCTCCGAGGCGATGAACAGCGACATGCCGTAGCGCAGGCCGATGCGCACCACCGGCGTATGCAGGCCGGGCGTCCGGGCCTCCCTCACCACGTCGCGCCACCAGAAGAACATGGTGCCGAGCACGCTGACGATCCCGATCGTCAGCATGATCCAGTCGCCGTAATGCGCGTTGAGGATGATGCCCAGCACCAGCGCGCCGCCCGCAAAGGCACCGATCAGCGGCCATGGCGAGGGATCCACCAGGTGGTAGGGGTGCTTGTGCAGCGGCGCGGGTTCCGCCTGCGCCGTGTCGATCGTGGTGCTGTCCATCGCGTGTCCTGGTGAAGATCCTGCCGGGCCGGCCAGTGGCCCAGGCGAAATCGCTGCCGCTTCGCCGGATGGGCGGGCGCCCTCCGGTCGGCGCACATCAATCCCGAAATTCCCGTTCGGATCAAGCCCGTGCGGGTGGTTCTGCGACATGGCTCCCGCTCACTGCACGGCGCGCTGCAGCGGGCCGACATGCGGTCCCGCCTTGGCCAGCGCACCCGACCGCGCCGCGTCGTCGAGGCTGCGGAAGAAGGTGTAGTTGAGCGTGATGGTGTGGATGCCCCGGGTATTCGGATTCTTGGCGATCTCCGGGTCCACCCAGAACGCGAGCGGCATGTCCACCTCCTGCCCTGGCTCCAGGGTCTGCTCGTTGAAGCAGAAGCAGGCGGTCTTGTGGAAGTACTTGCCCGCCACCTCCGGCGTCACGTTGTAGGTGGCGACGCCGGTCACCGGCGTCCTGGCCAGGTTGCGGGCATGATAGAAGCCCATGGCTTCCTCGCCCACATGCAGCCGGACCGAGGGCTGCGCCGGATTGAAGCGCCAGGGAAGCGAGGGGTGGGTCGTCGCATTGAACCGGACGGTGATGAACTGCTCTCCCGCGCCCGGGGCAGCGTTGGGTCCGGTCTGCACCGTCCCGCCGAAGCCGGTGGCGCGGCAGAAGAGATTGTAGAGCGGCACGGAGGCAAAGGAGAGGCCGAGCATCCCGGCGACAACCCCCGCAACCCCGGTGGCCAGCAGACGGTTGCGGCGGCGAAGGCGGTCGGTGGCAGAGGTCGGATCCATGGCAAGCTTCCAGGTGGCCGTGCAGACAATCCGGGCAAGGTTCAGCCGCGCAGCAAGCGGGCGGAACTGATGAAGAAGAACAGCACGACAAGGCCGAGCAGCACCGCCAGCAGCGCCCAGTTGCGCTGCCGGCGCCGCCGCTCGAACTCCTGCCTTTCCTCGGGCGTCATCCGAGCAGCAGCCGATCTGCGGCCAGCGCGGCGAAAAGCACCGCCAGGTAGAGCAGGGAGAATTTGAATGCCTTCCGGGCGGGCCGGTCGCCCGTCAGGCTGCGGCCCGCCTCGTCCTGCCGGTCGGTCCAGACCGCCCAGGCGTGGTACAGGAACAGCGCCCCCAGGACGGCGGCCACGGCCGCGTAGGCGGGGCCGGCGAATCCCATGCCCCAGGGCAGGAAGGTCAGTGGCACCAGCAGCAGGGTGTAGATCAGCACCTGCCGCCGCGTCTCCCTCGCGCCTGCCGTGACCGGCAGCATGGGCACGCCGACCCGTTCGTAGTCGGCATGGGCGAAGAGGCTCAGCGCCCAGAAATGCGGTGGGGTCCAGAAGAAGATGATGGCGAAGAGCACCAGAGGCGGCAGGGTTACGTCGCCCGTCACGGCCGCCCAGCCGATCACGGGCGGGAAGGCGCCGGCAGCGCCGCCGATGACGATGTTCTGCGGCGTCCGGCGCTTCAGCCAGATGGTATAGACGAAGACGTAGAAGGCGATGGACAGCACCAGGACGCCAGCCGCGACCCAGTTCGTCGCCAGCCCCATGATCACGACCGAAGCGACGGCGAGCGTGATGCCGTAGCCGAGCGCCGCGCCGGGCTCGATCCGTCCGGCCGGGATGGGCCGCTGCGCCGTGCGCTTCATACGCGCATCAATGTCGCGGTCGTACCACATGTTGATCGCCCCTGCCGCGCCGGCGCCGAGGGCGATGCAAAGCACCGCCGCCACGGCCAACGCCGGGTGCAGGCTGCCTGGTGCGACCAGCAGCCCGACGATGCCGGTGAGGACCACGAGCGAGATCACCCGCGGCTTCAGGAGCGCGATCCAGTCGCGGACCTCGGAGAGGTCCTGGCCCTGGTAAAGCGGAAGGGGGCCGGAGCCGGCCCCCCTCCTGTCGGCAATGGTGTGGCTCATATCCGCCCCACTGGGCCTCAACGGATGCGAGGAAGTTCCTCGAAGGTGTGGAAGGGAGGCGGCGAGCTGACCTGCCATTCGAGCGTGGTCGCGCCTTCGCCCCAGTAGTTGTCGCCGACCCGCTCGCCGGAGGTGAAGGTCCGGTAGATCACGTAGAGGAAGAGGAAGGCCTGGAGCGCCGAGAGATAGGCGCCCATGGAGGAGACGAAGTTCCACCCCCAGAAGGCCTCCGGGTAGTCCGGATAGCGGCGCGGCATGCCCTGGGCACCCAGGAAGTGCTGCGGGAAGAAGGTGAGGTTGGCGCCGATGAAGGCGGTCCAGAAATGCACCTTCCCCCAGAACTCCGGGTACTGCCGGCCACTCATCTTGCCGATCCAGTAGTAGAAGCCGGCGAACATCCCGAACACGGCGCCGAGGCTCAGCACGTAGTGGAAGTGCGCCACCACGTAGTAGGTATTGTGCAGCACCACGTCCACGCCGGCATTGGCCAGCTTCACGCCGGTGACGCCACCAACCGTGAACAGGAAGATGAAGCCGATGGCGAAGAGCATCGGCGTCTTCAGCTGGATGGAGCCGCCCCACATGGTGGCGATCCAGGAGAAGATCTTGATGCCGGTCGGCACGGCGATGACCATCGTCGCGGCCATGAAATAGGCGCGCGTGTCCACATCGATGCCGGAGGTGAACATGTGGTGCGCCCACACGATGAAGCCGACGAAGCCGATCGCCACCATCGCATAGGCCATGCCGAGGTAGCCGAAGACCGGCTTGCGGCTGAAGGTCGACACGATGTGGCTGATGATCCCGAAGGCCGGCAGGATCATGATGTAGACTTCGGGGTGGCCGAAGAACCAGAACAGGTGCTGGAACAGCACCGGGTCGCCGCCGCCTTCGGGCTTGAAGAAGGCCGTGCCGAAGTTGCGGTCGGTGATCAGCATGGTGATCGCGCCCGCCAGCACCGGCACCGCCAGCAGCAGCAGGAAGGCGGTGACCAGCATGGACCACACGAAGAGCGGCATCTTGTGCAGCGTCATGCCGGGCGCGCGCATGTTGAAGATGGTGGTGATGAAGTTCGCCGCGCCCATGATCGAGCTCGCCCCCGCCAGGTGCAGCGAGAACAGCGCGAGATCCATCGCCGGGCCGGGATGGTAGGTGGAGTCCGACAGCGGCGTGTAGAGCGTCCAGCCCGTGCCCGGTCCGCCGCCGATGAAGAGGCTCGCGACCGCCATCATGAAGGCCGGCACCAGCAGCCAGAAGCTGATGTTGTTCATGCGCGGGAAGGCCATGTCCGGCGCGCCGATCATGATCGGTACGAACCAATTGCCGAACCCGCCGATCAGCGCCGGCATGACGACGAAGAACACCATGATCACGCCATGGGCGCTGACGAAGGCGTTCCACATCTGGCCGTCGGAGAAGATCTGCAGCCCCGGCTCCTGCAGCTCCCAGCGCATCAGCCAGGAGATGGTGCCGCCGACCATGGCCGCCACGATCGAGAAGATGATGTAGAGGGTGCCGATGTCCTTGTGGTTGGTGGAGAAGAGCCACCGGGCCACAAAGCCGGGCTTGTGGTCGTCGTGATGCCCGTGGGCGTCGTGCTGCGCGTCAGTCGCGGTCGCCATGATGTCCGTCCCGCTCGTTCGAATCCGTCGTTAGCCGCCCCGCCACGTCAGCGGCGGGTCTCGGCCATCTGCAGGCCCTGCGCCGGCGCCGCTGCGATCGCGGGCGGCGAGCCATCGGCCCGCGCATATTTCTGCTTCGCCTGCTCGACCCAGGCCTGGAAGGCATCCGGAGGCACGGCCCGGACCTCGATCGGCATGAACCAGTGATTGAGGCCGCAGATCTGGTTGCACTGGCCGTAGAACACGCCCTCGCGGTCGGCGCGGAACCAGGTCTCCAGCGTCCGGCCGGGGATGCTGTACTTCTGGATGCCGAGCGAGGGGATGAAGAAGCTGTGGATCACGTCCTGCCCGGTGGTCAGCACACGCACGGTGGCGCCGACCGGAACCACCAGCGGCTCGTCCACCGAAAGGTTGCGCAACTGCCCCGGCTGCAGATCCTCCTGCGGAATCGGCCGGCTGTCGAAGGCGAAATTGCCGTGGTCCGGATACTCGTAGTGCCAGTACCACTGCCGTCCCTGGACATTGATGGTCAGGTCCGCGTCGCGCGGGCGGTCCTGATAGTAGATCAGCCGGAAGGAGGGAATGGCGATCACCACCAGGATCAGCACCGGGATCACCGTCCAGGCCACCTCCAGCACCGTGTTGTGGCTGGTGCGGGACGGCGTCGGATTCGCCTTCTCCCGATAGCGCCAGATGCACCAGCCAAGCAGCGCCATCACGAACACGGTGATGGCGATGATGATCCAGAGCACCAGGCTGTTCAGATCGGAGATCGCGGTCTTCACCACGCCGCCAGAGGGCTGCAGACCGACTCCCCAGGCGATCGGCGCACCGAATTGCGTCGGCTCGGAGCCGAAGATGCCGCCGGAATGACGTTCCGCCTGCTGCGCCGCCGCTGGCGCCATGCTGCCAAAGGCGAAGAAGAGTCCTGCCAAGACCGGGCCCGTTGCCCTGCCGAACCACCGACCGATCACCCGCCGCATCCCGTATCTCACCGGGCGCGCCGCGCACGCCCCCTGACTGCCATGCCTCCGGCCCGTCCGGCCGGCTGCCGCACCGTCCCGCCCCGCAGGGCCGGCGGCGCGGCCGGACCATAGTCGCGCAACACGGCACCGCACAAGTGAGGTGCCTCCAAATAGCCGCAAGCGCCGCGGTGCAGGCTCGCCTTCCCGCCAGCCGCCGATCCGTCAGCTGCCGGGTTCCACCTCCACGTCGCCCTCCGCCACATGATCCACCATGTCCGACAGCATCGAGCGGATGTGCTCGTCGCCGACGGCGTAGAACACCTGCCGGCCCCGCCGGTCAGCCTGCAGCAGGCGCGCCGCGCGCAGCAGCCGGAGGTGGTGCGAGACCAGCGATGCGGAGATGCCCAGGCGCTCCGCCATTTCCCCTACCGCCGCGGGCTGGTCGAGGCAGGCGAGGATGATCCGCAGCCGCGTCGGATCGCTCATCAGCCGGAACATCTCGGCCAGTTCGACAACCTGGTCCTCGGCGATCCTGCTGCGCATGCCCCAATTGTCCTGTCCGGTGCGGTTTCACTCCACAGTCGCGCCGGAACGCTCGGGGGACAAGCGGCGCTTGACAGGCGGGAGTTGAAGGCACATTTGCCGGCTCAGGGCTAAGTCACTGAAAAATAAGGGATAACTGAAGAGTTGAAGACCTGTTCAGGCGTTCCCCGACGTGGCCTGCTCGGCCTGGCAGCCATCGCCCTGCCGGCCACGGCGCGCGCCCAGGGACGTTCGGCCGCGCCGAAGCACGCCATCGCCACGGTCGGCATGCTGGGCGACATGCTGCGCGAAGTGGCGGGCACGGCGCTGCGCACGGAGACGCTGATGGGCGAGGGCGTCGATCCGCACCTGTTCCGCCCGACCCGCGCCGACATCGCCCGGCTGCTCTCGGCCGATGCCGTCTTCGCCGTGGGCCAGCGCCTGGAAGGGCGGATGGAGGATGTGCTGGAGCGCCTGCGCAGCGCTGGCCGCAGCGTGATCGCGGTGGCGGAGGCATTGCCGCGCGACCGCCTGCGCATCCATCCCGATTATCCCGATGCGGCCGACCCGCATATCTGGATGGATCCGGTCCTGTGGAGCGAGGCGGCGGGCCCTCTGGCGACGGCAGTGCTGCGCCTCGTCCCGGATGCCGCCGAGGAAGTGCGCGACCGCCTGGCCCGCTACCGCGCCAAGCTCGCACGGCTCGATGCCTATGCGCGGGAGGCGCTGGGCAGCATCCCGCCCTCGCAGCGCCTGCTGGTCACCGCGCATGACGCCTTCGGCTATTTCGCCGCCCGCTACGGGCTTGAGGAGAGGAGCCTGCAGGGCATCTCCACCGAATCGGAGGCGAGCCTGGCGCAGGTGGAGCAACTCGTCGCGTTGCTGGTGACGCGTCGGGTGCCGGCGGTTTTCTCGGAGACCAGCGTGCCGGACCGCGCGGTGCGCGCCCTCATCGAGGGTGCCGGGGCGCGTGGGCAACGCGTGACGCTCGGCGGCAGCCTCTTCTCCGACGCCATGGGCCGTCCCGGCACCTACGAGGGCACCTACGAGGGGATGCTCGACCACAACATCACCACCATCGCCCGTGCGCTCGGCGGCACCGTGCCGCCGCGCGGGCTCAACGGACGGCTGGCGACATGAACCCACCAGACGGCCATGTATCGTCGGGCGCCGGCCTGCGGGCGGCCTTTCCCGGGACCGACACATCGCCACACCCGGCCCGGCCCAGGGAAACCCCGCCGCCGCTCGCCATCCGTGGCCTTTTCGTCTCCTACGGCGATCGTCCGGCGCTCGAAGATGTGACCTGGACCGCCGCGCCGGGCCTCTCCGCCATCGTCGGGCCGAACGGCGCCGGGAAATCCACCCTGCTGCGTGCCGTGCTCGGCCTGACGCCGGCGCAGCGCGGCGAGGTGCTGATCCAGGGCGCGCCCCTGTCCGCCAGGCGGGGCCGCATCGGCTGGCTGCCGCAGCGCGCCGCGGTGGACTGGGATTTCCCCGCCAGTGCACTGGACGTGGTGGCGATGGCCCGCACGCCGCGCATCCGCTGGTTCGGCCCCATGCCGCGGGCCGAGCGCGAGGCGGCCCGCGCCGCCCTTGCCGAGGTCGGCATGGCCGATTTCGCGGACCGGCAGATCGGCCGGCTCTCGGGTGGACAGCAGCAGCGAGTCTTCCTGGCCCGGACGCTGGCGCAGGACGCCGACCTGGTGCTGATGGACGAGCCCTTCGCGGCCGTGGACGCGGCGACAGAGGCCGCCATCGTTGCCGTGCTTCGCCGCCTGGCGGCCGCGGGGCGCAGCGTGATCGCGGTGCACCACGACCTTTCGACCGTCGCCGACTATTTCGATCATGTGCTGCTGCTGAACCGGCACGTCATCGCCGCCGGCACGGTCGGAGAAGCCTTCACCGCGGAGAATGTCGCCGCGACCTATGGCGGGCGGCTGCTGCGCTTCGGCAATACGGCGGTGCTGGCCGAGCCGGCGGCATGACCCTCACCTACAACACGCTCGTGGTGCTGCTGGGCTGCGGGCTGCTGGGGCTTGCGGCCGGCACGGTGGGCTGCTTCGCCCTGCTGCGCGGCCGGGCGCTGGTGGCCGATGCGGTGGGCCATGCCGCGCTGCCCGGGGTCGCGCTGGGGGCGCTGTTCGCCGCTGCTCTTGGCCTGGAGACGCGCGCCCTGCCGCCGCTGCTGGCCGGCGCCGCCGCCACCGGCGTCCTTGGCGTGCTGGCGGTGCAGATGCTGGCGCGCACGCGGCGGCTGCGGGAGGATGCGGCGATTGCCGTGGTGCTCTCCACCTTCTACGCCGCCGGGGTGGCGCTGCTCTCCTTCGTGCAGACAGTGCCGCAGGCGGCGCAGGCCGGGCTCTCGCATTTCATCCTGGGTCAGGCGGCGGCGCTGCGGGCGGCGGATGCGATGCTCGCGGGCCTTGTCGCGCTCGGCTGCGTCGCCGGCTGCCTGGCGCTCTATCATCCGCTGCGCGCCGCCTGCTTCGACCCGCAATTCGCACAGGTGCAGGGGCTGCGTCTGGGCCTGGTGGATCTTGCCCTGCTCGGGCTGATGGTCGTGGTCTGCGTCTCCGGCTTGCAGGCGGTGGGGCTGGTGCTGATGGTGGCGCTGCTGGTGCTGCCGCCGGCCGCCGCCCGGCTCTGGGCGGCGCGGCTGCCGGGGATGCTGCTGTTGTCCGGGCTGGGCGGCGCGGTGGCGGGGCTTGCCGGCGCGGCGGCCTCGGCGCTCTGGCCGACGCTGCCAACCGGGGCCGCGGTGGTGCTGGCCGGGGCGCTGCTGCTCGGCCTGTCCATGCTGATGGGGCCGGAGGCGCCGGCGGCCATCGTGCGGCGCCGGCGGGCGACGCCATGACCGCGGCGACCTTCCTCCAGCTCGACCTCCCGCCGCTGCTGGCGGCATTGCTGGCGGGCGGCACCTGCGGCCTGCTCGGCAGCTTCCTCGTGCTGCGGCGGGAGAGCCTGGTGGGCGATGCCCTGTCCCATGCGGTGCTGCCGGGCATCGTGCTCGGCTTCGCGCTGACCGGGCTGCGTGCCGGCCTGCCCATGCTCGCGGGCGCGCTGCTCGCGGCGCTGCTGGCGGTGGCCGCGATCGGCGGCGTGCGCCGGGCGACCCGGCTCGAGCCCGGGGCAGCCACGGGGGCGGTCTTCACCGTCTTCTTCGCCCTCGGCCTGGTGGGGCTGGAAGCGAGCGGGGCGCGGGCGGTGGATCTGGATCTCGACTGCGTGCTGTTCGGGCAGCTGGAGGTGCTGGTCTGGCCTGCCGCCGAAGGATGGGCCTCGCTGTGGGACCCGGCGGCGCTGGCCGCGGCGCCACGCCAGCTCGGGCTGCTGGCCGGGGTGGCGGCGGTCAGCGCGCTGGCGGTGGCGCTGCTCTGGCGGCCGCTGAAGCTGCTCTGCTTCGATCCGGATTACGCCGCCGTGCTGGGATTGCCTGTGCGGCGGCTGGAGACGGGCCTTTCGCTGCTGGTGGCCGCAGCGGCCGTGGCGGCCTTCGAATCCGTCGGCAGTATCCTGGTCGTGGCGCTGCTGGTCTGCCCCGCGGCGGCGCTGCGCCTCCTCACCGAACGCTATGGCGTGCAGGTACTGGGTGGCGCGGTGCTGGGCGCGGCGCTCGGGGCCGCCGGCTACGTTCTGTCGGGCCCCCTGCCGGCGGCGTTCGGCCTGCCGGTTTCGCTGAGCGCCGGCGGCACCATCGGCACCCTGGGCGGGCTCGCGGTGGCGGCGGCGGCCCTTGCGGCGCGGAGCCATCGCGGCGGGCATGCACGGCTGGCGGCGGCG